>Ga0194123_10003659_pt1 | contig 18180 bp, 17 predicted proteins | sample TA2MahsurfametaG_5_FD_155479 | JGI IMG/M metagenome (GOLD analysis project Ga0194123, IMG submission 155479) | Freshwater microbial communities from Lake Tanganyika, Tanzania - TA2015023 Mahale A surface | ecosystem: Environmental > Aquatic > Freshwater > Lake | place: Tanzania: Lake Tanganyika... | reverse complement strand
CGGTCGTCGCAATGCTGCGTCAACGGAATGATCTTCAGCCCCTCGATCATGCTCCCACTCTGCCCCAGGCTAATCCTTTCCTCAATCCCCAATCCCCCCGCGTAAGCGGAAAATCATCCACCGCGGATCGGAAAACAAGGATGGGCGGGGGTCATTGCGCGGGTGCGCAAGCACCCAAGCCCCAGTCCCCGGAGGGGATCCCGCAAAGGTCGGGGGAGGTGTAAGGGGACCAATCATAAGGGCCAATCCCCAATCCTCATCCTAATCCACCCCGCCTCACGCCTTCGTAAACGTAACCGTGAATCCCCCCGCGCAAGCGGACAACCATCCCCGCGGGACGCGGTGCCGGGCATGGGCGGGGGTAGGTCCGAGGGGGCCAAACGTAAACGAACAATCGCCCTCCGTGTCCTCTGCGTCTCTGCGGTAAAATCTCCTTCCGCCACCCGCGACCAGCTACCTACCAGCCCGTAGCCAGCGGCCTTCTTCCCTAATCCTCATCTTAATCTTAATCCAACCCGCTACCCGCTATCCCGTACCACTCACCACCATGCCCTGCCTGATCGTCCGAAAATCCTCTGTGTTCAGAGTCAAAATCTTTTTCGCGCCGGCCAATAAAGCTGCCTCGGCATGCAGCAGGTCGTGAACCAAACCGCCCCGGACACCTAACCGCTTTGCCTTGCCCAGCGCCCGGAAAGTCTGGGCTGCGTCCAAATCTACAAATTCCAGATCCTGGGAAAGATCTTCGAGCAGTCGCAGAGCATCCTCAGCCGAGGTCCGTAGGCCCAAACGGCCTCCGGTCAGCGTGGAAAACACTTCGGACAGGGAATGCGTCCGAGTCCACCCACCCTCTCGGGCCAGGGCCTGTCTCGATTTTGGGTTTTGCAGGGCCTCCACGAGCGCAGAGGAATCCCAATAGGCTTTCAACGGGCATCCCGCTCGGCCCGAACCGCTGCGGCAATCACCGACCGGTTTACGATGCGGGGCAAATAAAGACGCCTGCCGAGCTTGCGCGGCTTCACCTCCGGCGCCTCAGCCCGCCTGATCAGCCGGAACCGCACCGACATCTCATCACTCTCCGCCTCCTCCATCAGGTCCCCGGGCTGAAAGGCGGACGGGAAAATCCCCCGCCTTCGCTGATCCAGTTTGGTCACCCCTGCCATGGTGGGAATTTCCCACAAGCCCTTGCCCCTGTCAAATCACCCACCCCGCTCCGCCTAGGGCAACCCTCTGCGTCTTTGCGGTAAAATCCCTTTTCGCCTTCCGCTTTCCAATTTCCGAATTCCCGCCTTCCTTAATCTTCATCTTAATCCTAATCAAATCAGTCACTTCTTTGCCGAGACCAGTGAGCTGAGAATCTCCTCATACGCATCCGCCACCTTCTCCCAACTATAACTCTCCCTCGCCCTTTCCAGCGCCGCCTTGCGGAGCGCTTCCCGCTTGGCCGAATCGCCGATCAGCTCGTTCAGCTTTTCCGCCAGACTGGTCTCCGCATTCACCGGGCCAAACACCATCCCCGCTTTGCCAATGACCTCCCGGGTCGCCGCGCAGTCGTGATACAGGATGGCGTTGCCGAAACCCATCTGGTCCAGCAGCACGAGTCGCGTCGCCTCCACAATCCCAGGCAGCACAAAAATTCCGCAGTGGGCGCTCAGTTCCCGATAGCCCTCCCCGTAAATCGGCCCTACCAGCTTCACCCTCGATCCCGCAATTCGTTGCAGATCCGCCCCATATTCCGTTTCATAGCCCGCCCCGCCCACCACCACGCACGGCCAGTCGCCTTTGACCTTTTCATAAGCCCGGATCAGCAGGTCCGGCCGATTTTCCGGAGTCAACCGCCCCGCATAGAGCACGTACTCCCCTGCCTTCAGTCCCAACCGTCGGAGAGCCTCCTTGCCGGCCTGCGCCGGCCGCTCCGGGGCTCCGTAGGACAGATAGGTGGTCTTGAACCCATAATCCCTTTCATACCGGTCCACCACCGTCCGGTTGTCGGCGATGACCACGTCGCTCAACTTCGTTGCCCACTCCTCACTTTGCTTGAGCCACCACCGGGCGAATGGATGCCACTTCAAGCGCCGGAAATCATCCCCGTCCACATTCACAATCACCCGGCTGCCGGAAAACCTCAGGATCGCCGCCAAGGCCGAGTTTCCGACCCCGCAAAGATAGACCACATCAAACTTCCGCACTGCCGCATGGATCACCGCCAGCAGCGTGTGCGTGATGGTCTCGAAACTTTTCGTACGAACGCTAGGCAAGTAAGCGATCCGCATTCCACGGTAGGTGGCCGGCCGTTCCGGATAAAAATGGGATCGGTTGTATACCGTCACCGCATGACCTCGCTGCGCCAACCGCGCCCCCAACTCCTCCACCAGGGTCTCAAACCCCGAATACCGCGCCGGAACTCCCCGGCATCCCAAGAAGGCGATCGTCTGCTTTCCCTGTTCCGGTGTGCCCACATCGTCCCCCTGCACCCCAAAGAGACGCTCGAGGAAGCTGTAATAAAGAAACAGGGTGTTGAATTTGAGGTATCGCGGCAGCAACCGCCTTGGCTCCTGCAGCAGTCGGTAGAGCCAAGTCAGGCCTGACTTCTGCATCCAGGCCGGGGCAAAAGCTCTCCTCCCTGCCAACAGCTCAAAGGCATCTCCCACCGCCAGAAAAACCCCTTTTTGGTGTCGGGAAAGATTTTTGGCGATCCACCGCTCCTGTCGGTCGCCCCCCAAAGCCACCCAGATGAAGTCGGCGCCTGACTTCCGGATGATTTCGGCAAACTCCGCCTCGTCCTTCTCCGTCCAGGCCCGGAAAGGCGGGGAAAACGTGCCGACAATATCGACGTTCGGCTGGATCTGCCGACACGCCTCGGTGAGTTGTTGAAGGCACGTCTCCGTGCCGCCGAAGAAGAAATGTTTCCAGGGTCGAGGCAGGTTGCGGATCGCCTCCTGCATGAAGTACGGGCCGTAGACCCGGTCCTTGAGGTCCGCGCCCTTCTTCCGCATCGCCCAGACCAGCGGCATCCCGTCCGGCAGCAGCACGTCGAACTTTTGCAACGCCGCGCGGAAGTCCGACCTCTGCCTCGCCAGCGCGATGATGTGCGTGTTGCACGCCGCCACCGCTCCCGGCTTGGCGTCCTTCGCGAGACGACAGATTTTACTAACGGCCCCCACATAGTCCGTGGAGAGAAGATGGAGGCCCAAGACAGGACTAAATTCCCGGCTTGGGATAACAAGGCCCGATTGAGTCGATAGGGACGACACGTTGGGTCTACTTGGTGAAAATAAGATTACAATTCGCGCCGTAGACCCGCAGGCGCGGAACGAATTCAAAGAGCCATCTATCGATTTTTTGAACTATGCGAGCAAGTGGCGCCCACCGATCCGACAAGGCTTTCATGGGATAGCCCAGAAGGTTGAAAGGCTGAACTTCGCAACAGGCAAAGCCTTCAGCCATTTTCTTAAATTGAGAGACGTAAAGATTACTTTCATCTCCTTCCTCCTGGATGGACATCCGGATGGCCCGGATCGCCGCTACCAGCCAGTTGTGGCCCAACGGCTCAAAGATAAAGATCAGCCGTCCACCCGGCTTTAAAACTCTTAGCACCTCCCGACATAAATCCCCGGGGGCGTGCGCAAGGTGATGAAGCGCCGCCTGCCCCCAAACCAAATCTGCCGACGAATCTTCTAGAAAAGAGAGATCAAAGGCGGAGGCCTTTCGATACGACAAGTTGGGCAGCTCCCGCAGCCATTTTTGGTTTTCCGGATATTCGGGAACGTAAAGATCCGTTCCGATAACTTTGCAGTCGGGGTGGGCACGGGCAAAACGCGCCGCCAGCTCGCCGTGCCCGCCACAAATCTCTACCGCGAGGCCTCCAGCAAGGTTTCCCCGGGAGAGTGCTTCATAGCCGGACAAAAAGACGTTCCGGTCAGAGGCGGGGTAGCGAATCGAGCCTGGGCCAAGCAGTTTTACACCGGGGCCACCCTCTTGGACCTCGGGGCTGGTCAGGCGAAATTTCATAGCAGAATCATGGCTGAAGCTGCCCCCCTGTTGAAGCCGTTCTTTGAGCGCGAAACGCCCTCTTTCAAGGGCCGGAGCCAAAACCATGGGGGGTCGACTGGGCCAACCGATTAATTTCGCTCAGCCGATCGAAGAAGCGGTTCGAGTTATATTCGGACAATCTTCATTTGCGCCTGCCTGCTAGTGGCCTGAAGAAGGCGGCGGGCGCGACCTAAGCGGATCAGGGTATCGGCCATGCTCCGAAGAAAATCCCGTCCGGATCAAGTAGTTGCCACATGCCAAACTTTTCTCGAGTAACATGCCTTGATAACGAAAGAGCCTCCCTTTGCGGTTTTTCGATTAGAAACTGGCCCTGGAGGCTCTCTTTTCATTTTCGTCCCAAGGCCTCGGCATAGACACCCTCCAACATTGTCGCAAAATGTTCCTCGCTGTATCCCTCCGCCACCCGGCGGTGGGCTTCCCGCGCCATGCGCAAACGCAGATCAGGATCCCGCGCTAGTTGTAAAAGGGAAGAGGTTAGATCCGCAACGATTTGATCGGCCGATTCCACCGGCACGGCAAAGCCGCACCCTGGGGTCACGGTTTCTCCCTGCGTGCTGGCTCGGACCACCACGGGCACTTGTCCACAAAGCATCGCCTCCAAAATTGTGATGGCGGAACCCTCCCGGAAGCTTGGCAACAGAAACAGGTTATGGTCCGCCAGGGCCTGGCGGTACTCGGCGCCGAAAAATGGCGGTCGGAAAACGACCTGCGACCCCAACCCCAACTTCCGGGCCTGGCTTGCTAGAAACTCTCTTTCCGGCCCTTCGCTGGCCACCGTGTAGGGCACAACCCATCCCGCCTTCTTTGCACGGGCGAGTGCGTGCAGAGCAAAATGGATGCCCTTAGATCCAACCAGAAAGCCGCCGGCAAAAGCGCGTAGCGGTTGATCGGCCGTTCGTCGGTGAAGAATCTCCCCATAGCCGGAAACCAGGCTTCGGCTAAAAAAAGCGGCGTTCAAGAGATGGACGCGAGAATCATCCTTCTTTCCCATTTTTTTCATCAAGGCAGCCGTTTCTTCGTTCACACAGATGATCTGGGAGGCCTGCTGTGCGCTGCGCCGTATTCTTGGATCGAGGGCGCTGATCTGGCTGGAAATGGTGCGCACTGATTCAAAGACCCGGCTCAGAGGAGAAAGCCAGCGTGTGAACCGGATGGGATAAACCGCCGCCCCCCCCAGCGGCCCCCAAATAAGCGGAACCCCGCACTGGTTGGAAACCGGCGGCAATCGCCACGTTGTGATGGTGACGTGGTGCATGAGGTCGAACTTTTCGCGGGCCAGCCACTCATTGGCCGCCCTTTGGGCTTCTTTCAACCACGCCAGATAGACAAGCCGGGTCTGAATCTGGGCCACCAGACGGACCGGATGCCACTTGAAGGTTTTGCCTGCATAAACAAATTTTACCCTGCTTCCCAGCTCGAGATCTTCTCCTCCTTCGATGCCTTTCTGCCTAATGGGGTGGGTAATAACTCCGACTTCGTGGTGTCGGGCCAGCAGTTTCAGAATGCTCCATCCAATTTGGTCTTCGGAGGCGGAATTCGGGCGACAAGAAAAGGCCGCAATCAGGATTCGCACAAAGGAAGTTAACACCCTTGCCCATGGTCAAGGGAGCCGAAAAGCCGGCGGAAAATGTACTCCCCACGCCGGACTAGTGCAGGGCAAAGTTCCTGGGTGCGGATCTTGCTTTATACCGATCTGACTATCCTGCCGGATGAGCTTTTTTGGCACCGGGATCTAGGCCTCTTAAACAAAACCTTTCGTGACCTTGGTCACGATGCCTCCCTGGTCGTCCACCCGGCATCGGAATCCCCATCCAAAATCAAAAATCCAAAAACAAAAATCTCAAAAGAACCCGTAATCTGGGCCTCCCCCTCGGAAGTTCGCAGTCCGGCTTGGTGGAAATCCCATACGCCCGATCTGATCATCCTCGGTCTCTGGACCCGCCCCAAATACGACCCGATTCGCCGCGCAGCCCTCTCTGCCACCCCACGCATCATTGAGCGGGCCGATAGCGACGGCATGCGCACTGCCTCTTGTGGCGTTTTAACTTATGCCCGCCGTCGTTATCACTACTTCCGCGACCGCACGGGCTTGTGGCCGGACGGCTTTTCGATCCCTGTCTCCGCCCTTTACTCCGCTGCATCCATCTTGGCGACGCCTTGGATCGAGGCTCGCTTGGCCAAAACCCTCCGCCTAATTCCCAGCTTAGCCGTCGAAACACCCTCGGCTACCCAGTTCTGGAAAAAGCTGGCCGTCCGACTTGGTGCTGACTCTGCCCGCGTTCAATGTATTCCTCACCCGATTCAGACCGATATTTTTCGGCCGGATCCCGCTGTCCCCAAAACGAATCAGGTCATTTCCGTGGGCCGATGGGAATCCCACCAAAAAAATCTGCCTCTACTTCTCAAGACTCTGGTTGCCTTTCTTCGTTCATCACCCGCTTGGACGGCCTTGGTGGTGGGCTCAGGCCTGCCCGTAAGTTCACCTCACCCGCGCATCCGTTTTTCGCCAGCCCTGCCGGCCCATGAACTTGCCCGTCATATGCAGTCCTCAAAAATTTTTCTTTCCTCTTCCCGTTTCGAAAGCTTTGGCCTTTCGGCCGCCGAGGCGACACGTTGCGGTTGCCGGGTGGTCGCGCCCCGGCTTTGTGCGTTGGCCACAACTGCCTATCGGCCAGCCCTAGGACGTGATCTGCTTTCAGCACTTTGCCGGGCGCGAGATGAGTCATGGCACTCTACGGCACCCCTAACCTCGCCGGACTGGTCTCCTTCGGCCGTAGCCCGGCAGTTCTTGGGCGCGGCGGGCGCTTAAAGGATTTTGGCTTCGGTTTGCCCTTTTTTTGGGTTATCTAAAGGCGACCTTGCCTTTCCGCGTCAAGCCCTTGCGTTTGCTGTCCATTGTCATCCCCGCAAGGGATGAGGAGGGCTGCATCGCTTCGACCGTCGAGCACCTTCACCTGGAGCTCTCCTTAAAAAGGATTCCTCATGAGATTGTGGTGGTCGACGACGGAAGCACCGACCGCACTTGGGAGATCCTGCAGGAATGCGCAAAAACGGACGAAGCCCTTCGACCGGTAAAAAACCCGGCCCCCCACGGTTTCGGCCGCGCTATTGTTAGGGGGCTGGACAGCATGACCGGCGATGCCGCCGTGATCATGATGGCGGACGAATCAGACGACTGCCGAGATGTGGCGCATTATTGGGAAAAGCTGAGCGAGGGCTACGACTGCGTTTTTGGCAGCCGCTTCCTCAAGGGCGGCGGAACTATCGACTACCCGCCCGTGAAGTGGCTGATCAACCGCCTGGCCAATTTCTTTATCCGGCTGCTTTTTCGCCACGGGCTAAACGACACCACCAACGCTTTCAAGGCCTACCGAAAAACCTGTTTGGACGGACTGCGACCGTTTCTATCGCCGCATTTCAACCTTACGGTGGAACTACCGCTGAAGGCGATTATCCGTGGTTACTCGTGTGCCGTCATTCCCATCACCTGGCGCAATCGCAAGACCGGGATCGCCAAGTTAAAAATTAGGGAAATGGGCAGCCGGTATCTTTTTATCGTGCTATATCTTTGGTTAGAAAAGTATTTCAGTCGGGGGGATTATGTCAGGCGAGCTTGAGAGGACACAGTGGGCGAGCGGGCTTTTTATCATTCGGCCCGGAAAATGCTTCTCTTTGCCTAGCACGATCAATCGCCAAGATTCATGGTTCAAGTTTTTGGCAGACTTAAGATTAATACGTTTTCGTCCTTAAAGACTACTCGCAATCCGCGGGCCGCGGGAGAAAGGAAGTGCTCAAAGCTCTTTCTCTCGAAGGTTGCCATTCCGGGGTTGGTTTTTTGAAGGGCCACCAGCAAAGGAGAATCCAGAATAATGACAACCTTGTTGAAACCTTTGCTGATGGCCTCCTGATACCAAGCGGGTTCATCCAAATTTTTCGTGTCCCAAATTGAAAGACCGGAGCGACGTGAGCGCTGCAAAGTATCTCCTCCCCACCCTCCCCCCACCACCAGGAGCCGGTCCGTTGGAACGGTGTGTTGGGCCACAACCTCAGCGACCTGTTTGGGGTAAGGGTCGAATTGGCCGACGACTTCGCGCCCAATCATTCCTTGAAATAATGATCCCGTCAGACCCACGAAAACGCCAACATAAGCCAAGCCTCGAAAGCGGTTGAGGGACGAAAAAAATTGCTTTTCCACTAAGGCCAGCACACCGCCAAGTGCCAGCGCACAGGCCGGGGCGAGCATTAAGAAATAGTGACTATGGTGGAGGACAAGGTGAGCAAACACCAAGGTGGTCGCAATAAAACCGATGAGCCACGCCCTTCCCTCTCGATTCCAAACAAGACAAAAGCCCCCAATAATCACGGGAATAAGGAAAAAGCTGCCAAAATTTGAGTTCCCAATACGCCAGGCTGCCTTGATCCACGTGGCCGGGGACAGTCGGTAAGCCAAATCGCCAAAATACCAGTAGATCATCTCAGGATTGCGGCTGATTCGAAGGTCTACGAAAGGCCACTCTGCCTGCGACAGCAAAGAGTCTGTGTAGCGGGTCCATAAGAAAAAAACACATCCCGTCACAAGACCGACACCAACCAATCGCGCCCACAGCTTAGGCCGGAAATCCTTCTCCATGGCCAGGCCCGCTGCCAAGGCGATTCCGGTCGCCATGAAAAAAGGCAATTTCATTAAAGCGGCAAAGACGCAGCAAATGACTGCTCCCAGGCCCAAGGCAAAACCCCCTTGGCGGGAAAACCTCCACAAAATTTCATAAGCCCAAAGCGAGGCCGTCATAGCCAGTCCGTCCGCTGAAGCACACCCAGAAAAATCAAAAACCACCGGCTGGGCGAGATAGGCGATGAGACACCACCAGGCCCCTTGGGGGCCGAGACACCGTTTGCCAATTTGGAAAAGCGGCCAAAGACCGAGCAGGAAACAAGAAAGGGAAAAGAGATTGGCCCCCAATTCCGACCCTCCTAGCAACGTGATGAAGAAAGCGGCCCCAGCCTGCCATGCCGGAATTTCTTGTATGGTGGGCATCTGGTTGGCGTTAAAACCAACAATCTGGCAGTTCTGGATGGAAATACCTTCCGCGGCAAAAATACGCGCCGCGCCTACATGGTGATCCCGGTAGGCAGGGTAGCCCGCAAACCAGGTAAAGGCTTGATAGGCGGCCAGCACTATCAAGAGACCCAAAAAAATTAACCTAGGCACGATTACGGAATCTTAAGGAGTTTTTATGGTTACCCAAACAAAATTCTGGCACAAACCCCGCCCTATACCTTGTATCTGCCTGGATTTTCAAGATGATAAGAAGCGTGCAATTTAGAGAGTGTTTCAATCCGCAAACCAGGACAGGACGTTTTTTTCGAACGCTCTTCACGTCTTTTATTCATTTAGGGGCAGCCACACTTTACTCTGTCTTTTTGGTTCCCCTGGTCTTGCATTTCGAGGACGCGGAGAAATTGGGCCTTTGGCTTCTTATTGCCCAAGCAGGAGTTTATCTCGCGGTAATTGATGCCGGGCTCTCGGCACTTTCGATCCGCCAATTCGTTGGGCCGACAACTACGCGGGATTTCTGTGGATTGTCGGCTCGCTTCCAAGCCACCCTTGTCCTTTCGAGCGCCCAAGGTCTTTTGATCTGTCTGATTGGATTGTCCGGCCCCTGGTTTTCCGCGCTTTTTGGAATTTCAGATCATTTCCAAGATCTCTTTTGCCAACTTTTTCTTGCCCAGTGTGTTTTAGTTGGGATTAGTTTCCCTATACGGCCATTTAGTTCGCTGCTTTTGGCCGCTCAAAGATTCGACATTAATTATTTGATCAGTGCAGTTGCCTTTCTTGGCGCCTTAATTTTAACGGCGTGGGGTTTTACACAGGGATGGGGCCTGTGGTCAGTGATTGGAGGCAACGCTTTGCAGACCCTTGCATCGGCGGGTGCCTGCATTGGGGGGGCGCGAAAAATTTGCCGGCTTAGAATTCTCTTAAGGCCCAGCCATCTTAATGCAGCTCTTGTCTTTCAAATCTTCAAAGAAAGCACTTTTTTCGCCAGCGGGTCAATCTTCCCAAGTCTGGGTGGCCTTTGGCAATCCGCCCTTCTTTCAAGATTTTTTGGCCTTGAAGCAGTGGCGGCTTGGAATGTGGGGTCGAAAATGGCTACTGTTCTTTCCCAGATTCTCTCAAAGTTCTTTGAGAGTGCTTTCGCCGGTCTGAGCGAACTTGAGGAGCGCAGGCAGCGCTCGCTGGTCATGGCGCGTTTTTTGCAAATTTTTCTACCCTCTCTTTCTCTTGCTACCTTCCTGGGCACGCTGATTTTGTTGCTCAATCAACCATTTATCACTTGGTGGACAAAGGAGGCGGTCGACTGGCCAAGCCCCGCTACGGCAGCAGTTAGTGTCTGGCTAATTGCTATTACTCTTAATCGCGCTCTTTCGGTTTTAGCCGGCGTTCTTCTACTTTGGAAAACGATTCGATTGGCGCCGGCTCTTGATTTTGCAACCGTTGTATTGACTACTTCTGTTGCTTGTTTCATGAATGATTTTACGGCTTTTTGTTGGTCTTTGTGTGTTGTGCCGCTTCTGGCAGGTGCGGGTTTGTATGCACAAAATCTATTCCGCTTTCGTCGCTTTTTCCCGCCACTTACCACATACCGTACTAACTTGATTTTTTTAGGTCTGCTTTATGTTTTGTTTTTATCGGTATCTTTTATGGCCGTGAAGTAAGGCGCTTGATATTTTAGAATTTGCCTTATCTTGGCAAAAGGAGGTAAAAGGAAATCCGAATAGCCATAATTCTCGTAAACCACCCCCTTGACTTTGGGCTGCTTGCGCTTCAAGGCTATAGCTTTCAGCTGATGATACATTCTTTTCTGATAAAATCTTTCTCGAAGGGCCGCGAAACATGAAAAGCGCCCTGCTAAGACTAGTATTAAGTGCTCAAACCCGTTTTAAACCGGTTTTTGCTAAAATATCAAGGAAGTCCCCTTTTTGCCCATGGTCGGTATGCTTTTCTTTGCTGAATCCTAATTTCCGCTTTTCTCGACCAAGGCTGCAAATTAGAGAAGTGGAGAAAAATAATCATTTTGTGAAATTACTTTTCCAAAACAAGGTGGCTTTTTGGTTCCCAAATGGGGTTCAAATTGACGAAGAATTATGGGGTGAGTACTTATCTGTATTTTGGGATTCCCCTTCAAATTTTCATAATTATTTTAGCCGATCACACAAGATTGAAAAGGGGGACGTAGTCATTGACTGTGGAGCCTGTGAGGGGTTTTTTACTTCACATGCCTTGCAGCAAGGTGCTTCCAAGATTTTTGCAATTGAGCCGAATCCGTTAATGATTGAGTGCCTTCGAAAAACTTTTAAAAAGGAGATTTTGTATGGTCAGGTTGAGCTTTTATCTTGCGCACTTGGAGATTCAGAAAAAGGTGTGTTTTTGAGTTGTGACTCTAAAAACCCATTTTCAGGCAAGGTAAGCTCTTCCGGTTTTTCAATCCAACAGAAAACTTTGGACAGCTTATTTTTGCCTCTTAATCTTAAGGCTATTAATTTTATCAAGATGGATCTTGAGGGCTTTGAGTCGCTTGCCCTAATTGGCGGCCAAGCTCTCATTCGTCATTTTTCCCCTCGGCTTTCAATCACCACTTATCACTTTGAACGCGACTACCAGAAAACCCTCGATCTTATCCTTAAATTAGGATATGGAACAATCAAACCAAGGGGGGTTACCACCAGAGGAGGATCTTTGGCTTTTAGGCCTTCTATGGTTCATGCTACAAAGAGATAATATGTCTTTTAAGTATGAAATCGGATTTATCAATAGTAATTAGGACATTTAACAGTGCCAAAACCTTAAAAAGGCTATTAGGGACTTTCTCTGCGAAGTTTTTTAAGGAATTAATTATTGTCGATTCTGGCTCATCAGATAATACTTTGACAATAGCTTCTGAGTTTAAGGCCAAGATAGTTTCCCTTTCAGAACCTTTTCATTACAGCAAATCACTAAATAAGGGTTTTTCCGTCTCTACGGGGTCTTGGGTTCTTGTAATAAGTTCTCATTGTATTCCATTAAATGAAAATTTTCTTGAAAAAATTTTTAGTTTTATTTCCTCAGCACCTTCGGATTGTGCCGTTGGCTACGGTCTGGTCGGGGTGAGTCCGCCAAAACTCAAAGCTCCGTTAATTATTGGTAACAGTCAATCTTTTCAACATGGACTGTTTTCGCCTGGGGGAAATGGTTTGGCTGTTTATCGCAAATCTTTTTGGGAAGAGCATCCTTTTTCAGAAATAATAGATACCGCGGAGGATCTTGAATGGTTTTTATGGGCCATGAAAACAGGATTAACCGCAAGGCATATTCCCGAGGCAACAGCAATTTACCTCAACCAAGGAGGTTGTTTATATATGTTTCGAAAAGGATGGCTGGAAGTGCGGCACTTTCGCATGCTTGTGCCAGCTTCACGCAAGAGTTGCGGTTCGGCCTTAATTTCACTAGCGGTAAGTTGTGCATATTACCTTTGGCTTGCTTGTTGTTTTAAAATTAGTTTGTTCACATTGCTTAGTCAGCTTGCACACTCCTTGGGATCTTTTTGGGGCGATCTTTTTTTTCGATCTGATCTTTGGATTAAACGTGATTTTAGGCTAAAAATGTTTCGGCAAAATACTCTGACCAATTTGCTCTTTTTGACTTTTGCCCGCTACGCGGTTTAACTATAAGGTCCTCCCAAGAGCATAATCCCTGATTAATTTTATTTTTGTAATAAGAAAACCGTTTATCCTTTAGGAATTGTTTGATTACTTTATAGGTTTGATCTGTAGATCCATCATCGCCAATCACTACCTCAAATTTTTTGTAAGTTTGGCTTTGAAGAGACCTGCAGAGTCCTGGCAAATAAGCGGCCGCATTGAAACTTGGGACGATAATGGAAATTAAACTTGATGAATTCTGCATTTGGCTTACCCCTTTCGAACCCCTATGTACAACCCGTGGGAACAATTATCCCATCGTTCTGTTTTAAATCCTGCTTTTTCAAAATATTTTAAAAATTCAGAAACATCAGGGTTATTTGTTGTCGCATGGACCTCGGCAACAATTAAGTAGAAGCGGTTAAAGTATTCTTGAGGAGTTTCAGCAAGAATTTCCCATTCGGCGCCTTCGCAATCAAGTTTCAATAAATGGAATCTTCCCTGTATTTCGCCTAACCGTTCTCTAAAAGCCTTTACTTGAACTTTTTCTGCAACGCTATCGATGCCATTAAGGTGGGTGTAAATAGAGCTCCCGCCTGGACTGTTTATGTTTAAATTCATTGTAACCTTCCTGTTTGTGCCCCCTAAGGCGGCTGGAATTACTTCGACATTTTTAACTTTATTATTGCTCAAGTTAAAGCGAAGCAATCTTCGATTTTCTTCCAGTGGTTCAAATATGAATCCTTCACATATTTTTATTTTTGATGCTAACCATATGCTGAAGGCGCCAATATTGTCGCTAACATCAACAAAGCGAACATGCTCCTTTGGAAGATTTTTTAAAATATCTTTGTAAGCTTCGTGTACAAAAAGTTCCTTAAGGATAAATAGATCTGCCAAAGAGGTTGTTGTCGGATGAGCCATCATCGAATACTTTTGGGGCCCTCTTTGGATACAATAAAAGAAATAAGGAAATTTTATTATTCCTAGTCGCAATAAAATTATAAAAAGCGGGTTTTTAAAATACAAAACTACAGCTTGCAACGTATCCAGCTGGCCCAAGAAAAATTTTAGTCTTTTTCGCATTTTCGATTTTATTTTAAAAAAGGTTTTTGAATAAGAATTTTATTTTAATTTTTTATTAAAGTCTATACATTAAATTTCTTGTGCCTTTAAAAGTGGGGTTTTTCACCACCGATTCTCGAGACCATATGCCTAATCCCGGCAAGTTTCCCTCTTTAGGGACGGCTCCATCGGCGTTATTAGAGGGATTTCTTGGGATGCCCAATATCCACGTTCATATTATCTCTTGTTCTCAGAAAGGGGTTCCCAGCGCTGAAAAACTTGGTTCAAATATTTGGTTTTATTCTTTAGTCGTGCCCAAATGGGGATGGCTCCGGAGCGGCTATATGGGCTGTGTTCTCGCAAGCCGCAGGCTTCTCACGGCCATCATGCCAGACTTGGTTCATGCACAAGGCACCGAGAGGGATTGTGCAATTAGTGCATTGAGCTTTCGCGGCCCTAAAATCCTTACCTTACACGGCAATGTGCGGCGAGTTGCTAGCGTTTTAAAGGCTCCGCCCTTTTCATATTGGTGGCTTCAGGCCCGGCTGGAAAGGTTTTCGATTCCAAGATTCGATGGAGTGGTCTCTATCTCCAAATACACCCAAAGCTTGGTCTCGGGCCTGGCAAAAAAAACTTGGCTTTTGCCCAATGCGGTCGATTCAGCCTTTTTTGATATTCAGCCGAAAAGGGCTTCTGAAGTCCCTGTCATTTTGGTTGTGGCAAATGTGGATCCGCGGAAAAACCAGATTGGCCTGATTCACTCCTTGGACAGTCTTTCTAGGCAACGGTCCTTCGAAGTGAGATTTTTTGGAAAATGTGGAGAGGACCCTTACGGCAGGGAATTTCGAAGTCTCGTCCAAGCCAGACCTTGGTGTTTTTGGGGAGGCATGCTGGGACGCGAAGAGTTGCGCCAACAGTTTGCCCAGGCCACCGCAGTGATGCTCCCTACCTGGGAGGACAACTGCCCGATGGTGGTGCTGGAAGCCCAAGCTGCCGGAGTTCCGGTAATCGCATCGAACGTGGGCGGGGTGCCGGACCTCGTGGAGAACGAAGTAACGGGAATCCTTACCGATCCGTCACGGCCCGAAACCATGCCCAAAGCATTGGCGCGGCTTCTGGGAGACCCGGAGTTCGCCAAACGTCTTGCCGAGGAGGGCCGTAGCCAGGCAAAGGCGCGGTTTCATCCAAAAGTTATCGCAGCAAAGCACCTGGAGATTTATCGGGAAGTCATCGCCTCCCGGTAAATTCCTTTCAACTGTTCCGCCACTTCGCTCCAACTCAACACCTTTTGGACGCGCGGGGCCTCGTCGATTGTTTCATAAAAGTTTTTAAGGAAAGGGGCTGTGATGGCAGGAGAGGCCACCGGAGCATAGCTGGCTTGACTCCCAAAACTCACTCTAGCCCAAGGCAGGTCACTAAGCAGTAGGGGGCAACCACAGGCCGCCGCCTCCAGCGCAGATAAACTCTGGCTCTCCATGGCACTTAACAGAATAAAGCCTTTGGCCGCCCGATACTCCTCCGTCAAACGGTCCCGATCCGTTACGCCGCCTCCATATTCAGCCCAGCCGGCCGATTCCCTTATTGTGACCATGAACTGCCGAAAGTAAGGATCCTCGGGTGAGTACGGCTCCCCGATAAATCGGACTTTGACTTGAGCCTGGCTAGCCGCTTGGGCCATCTCTAAAACTCTTTTCCTTGGGGCGATGGTGGCCGTGCAGAGAAGATGGTCGCCCCGCTTCGCCTGAACATATTGCCGCAAAAAAGCCTCTTCCACGCCATTGGGCACCACATGGATTTTATGGGGAGGCGCGAAAAACATCTCCATCATCAGTTTTTTTTCCCACTCGGTCAGCGCGATCACCACATCGGCTTTCCGATAAGCATCCCACCCCAGACGGGAGACAAAATCGTAGGGTAGGACTCTGCGGGCCACGGCCATCAAAGTCTTTTGGATTTTTCTTGCTCCCGCCGGACGCGATCCCAACCCCGTCAATAATTCGGACATCACCACTCTGAGGCCCTTTTCGTGGCACTGCTGGATGTAAGCCGGGTGGGGTCGTCCAAAGTAGTGAACTAGGTTCGCCTTCTGCTTGGGATCCCACCAGCGAAGCCAATCCACTGCGACACCTGACCGCTCTAAAGCTAACTTGGTCTGTTCAATCTGAATCTGGAACCCGCCATGGGCCAAAAAAAACGGGTTGGGATGATCGAAGAGCACTTTCAAGCGCCATATTGTAAGGGTAAAGAACCCAGCCTGTCACTTGCCGTCAGAACCCTTTGCACAGCGCAAGGCGCGCCCTTATGTTTAAGGGGTGCAGAATCTGACTGTTCAGAAGCTGTGTATCGGTCTGGTGGTTCTGGCATTCTTTATTGCCGCCCCCTGGATGACCTCAGAGCTATTGGGTGGCAATACCCTGCCCTTCGTGGGCATCTTGGCCGTGGGCGCCCTTCTGGTTTTCTTGTTTGTCCTAAAAGATCGCTGTTGGATGGTCATTCCTTTCTCCCTGCCAATTGAAGGGCGTTTCAATTTTCTCCCTTTAAATTTCTCCATGCAGGAGACAGCCGTGATGGCCGTCTTTGCTTACATTTTGATTCAAATTGTGATGGGGCGTGATGTCGGTTGGAAGTTCGGCCCGGCCGCCCTTTGGTTGCCTCTTTCCGGTCTTCTGGCAGTTTTACTTTACCATTGGATCAGTTCAGGCGACATCGGGATCCGTGCTCTTGGTGGGACTGGCTGGGGCGGCCGGAAGTACTTCTCCATCGCCATGTCCATGCTGGCGATTCCCATTCTCTTTTCCTTCTCAGGATCTTCATATCGGGACTTCCAGAAGGTTCCCTTCCTCTACTTTGCCGGTGTCTTCATGGATCTACTTCCAGATACGCTGACTACCTGGCTTCCTGGAACGGCCCCATATGTGTATCGCGTCTATAGTGCTGTAAATATTGGCGAGTTTGGTAAAGGTCTGGCTGGAAATTTCGGTGGGGAGGAGGGCATCACCCGCTTTCACGCATTTGGCCGATTGGGTGCGGCCTGGGGGTTGATGATTCTTGCTTATTTCCCCATCCAAACATGGTTAAGCCCCTCAAGATTATGGGTGGTTCCTTCGTTAGTGCTGGGCTTTTTCCTTACCGCCGTTAGCGGGTTTCGTAGCTTTGTTTTTAACTACTTGGTCGTTATGGCTGCCGGCCTTTTCGCGACCGCCAGAATACGGGTCTTTCTTTTGTTGCCCCTGGCCCTTGCGGGGGCTCTCGCTATCGCCGGTACGCAGGGAACCTTGCTTGAGTACCCTGCCGGGATCCAGAGGGCTCTCTCCTTTCTTCCAGGAGCCTGGAGCGAAAGGGCGAAGGGGGAGGCGAAAGGCTCAAGCGAGTGGCGTCAAAGAGTTCGGGAGCTTTTCTTCGCCGAATACTTCCCCAAGCACCCTTGGCTGGGAGATGGCTACGAGTTCGATCCCAATTTGGCAAAAAGACAAACGGAGCTTTTTCTTCGCGTCGCCGCCTTGTCCGAGCGCGACGAATACGGCGACGTTCGTTCTTACATCGAACTCAAACAGCCCCACGAGGGCGATATCTGCGCCTTGCTGGTCGTGGGCACCATCGGTACTGCTTTTTTCGTCGCCTTATGTTTGAGCCTTATCTTGTTTTCCATCCGCTCAATTCTTTCCGTGCGCCCAACAGAGGTTCAGCCGATTCAGATCTGGGCTTTTGCTCTTCTTGTGCAGACATCGGCGTCCTTTTTTATCGTTTTTGGAGACTTGGGCCCGGCGCTTTCTCAGCTGTGCCCAATCGCCGCGATCCTAATGGCCAGTGAAAAATTGCGTTCGAAACATGAAGTTCTGCCAATTGATCTAGGGGGTCAGCAGACAGAGCCTCCCCCCACCCTCTTGTCCCAGCCGGTAGCTGAAAGAATTTAGTGGCTTAAGATAATAGGCGGTATCGTTCTATTAATAGTTCCAGACTCGACCCGGCCAGGTCGTTCTGAGTTTTTTCACAGAAAAACTCGTTCTTTTCAGATTGTCCAGCAGATGGACGGCATAAGTGATGTTCTCAGGGCGATGAGCGCCCGCCGCCACACGGCGCGCTCGATGCCATACTACCCACCAGGGCCGTAGGGCCCTTATCCAAACAGGCGCAGATCGGGTCAATCGCCCGCATTCCGCGATGGCCGTTGCACTTAACCCAAGATTGTCTCCTCCCTCCATGAAGGTGGAGGTGGTGGTCCTAAGTGGTTCCACTCCCAATCCAGATTGCAGGATTCGTAAAAACCATTCGGCATCGGCCACCGCACGGTAACTGGTGTTAAATAGCAGGCCCTGATCGATCACTTTGCGCCGGAAGAATATTCCCGCCGTCAGCGCCCCGAAGTGGCAGGTCCAAGTGTGCGCCAAG
>Ga0194123_10003656_pt1 | contig 18186 bp, 16 predicted proteins | sample TA2MahsurfametaG_5_FD_155479 | JGI IMG/M metagenome (GOLD analysis project Ga0194123, IMG submission 155479) | Freshwater microbial communities from Lake Tanganyika, Tanzania - TA2015023 Mahale A surface | ecosystem: Environmental > Aquatic > Freshwater > Lake | place: Tanzania: Lake Tanganyika... | reverse complement strand
TTTCACAGCGTCGATATCGGTGGCGCGCCATCGGTCGATGCGCGCGATGCCTTCGAGGAAGGGCTGACCATCCCGGTCTGCAGGATCGTCGTCGGCGGCCATGAAAATCCTGATGTGATCGCCTTTCTGGAGGCCAACCTTCGCGCGCCGCAGGAAACCCTGGGCGATATCCGCGCCCAGTTTGCGGCCTATGGGCAGGCGCGCGAGCGACTGCTTGCCTTGCTCGAGTCCGAGCGGATCGATGACCTCGATGCGCTGGTCGACGACATCCTTGCTCGCTGCGAGCACAGCATGCGTCGGGCGATCGAGGTCCTGCCCGATGGCTGTTTTGAGGACGAGATTCAGCTCGATGGCTTTGACGTGCCGCTGCTCATTCGCTGCGCGGTGACTATCGACGGCAGCAACATCCGGGTGGATTACTCGGGCAGTTCAGCCCAGATCGCCCGACCGATCAATTCGGTGCTGAATTACACGATCGCCTACACCAACTACGCGCTCAAGTGCCTGCTCGATCCGACCACGCCCAACAATGACGGCACCTTCCGCCCGGTCCAGGTCAGCGCCCCGGAGGGCACGATCGTCAATCCGCGTAGGCCGGCGCCGGTCTGGGCTCGGCACCTCTCGGGTCACTACCTTCCGCCCGTCGTGTTTGGCGCGATGGCCCGCGTGCTGCCCGATCGGGTGATTGCGGATTGCGGCTCGCCCCTTTGGAGTGCCTACTTTCAGGGGCGTCAGCCCGATGGCCGCAATTTCGTGAAGATGTTTTTCATGAACGGGGGGCATGGTGCCCGCGCCCAGCGTGATGGGCCAGCGTGTCTGTCATTCCCCTCCAACGTGGCGACCCTGTCGATCGAGCGCTTTGAGTCGAGCGTGCCGATGCTGATCACCGAAAAGGCACTGATCGACGGCTCGGGCGGTGTCGGGCGACAGCGCGGTGGACCAGGGCAGAGGATTTCGTTTCGCGTCACCGGTGAACAGCCCGTGGTGATGACCATCCGCCATGAACGGGTCAAGTTTCCGCCACGCGGCCTGATGGGTGGCGGTCCCGGGGCGGCTGGTCGCGACTTGATCAACGACAGGGTGATTCCAGCCAAGGGGCGCTACACGCTTGCGCCCGGTGATGTGGCGAGTTTCGAGACGCCTGGGGGAGGCGGCTTCGGTGCGCCTGAAGCAGCCGTGCCTGCGGGGGAGCCGTCATGAGTGCTGCCCTGAGCGTCGAGGATCGAGCGGGTGCTGGCCGCTTTCGCATCGGTGTCGATATCGGTGGCACGTTTACGGACTTCGTGATGCTCGACGTCGAGCGGGGTGTTCTGCTCAACGAAAAGCTGCTCACCACGCCCGCTGACCCGTCACGCGCCGTGCTCGAGGGCATTCGGCGATTACTTTCCGCTGCCGGGATCGAATCGGCCCAGGTCGCCCAGGTGATCCACGGCACCACCTTGGTCGCGAATGCGCTGATCGAGCGCAAGGGTGTCCGGACAGCCTTGATCACTACCCGGGGCTTTCGGGACGTGCTTGAGGTCGGACTGGAGTGGCGCTACGACACCTATGACCTCTCGCTCGAACTTCCGCCGCCGCTTGCGCCTCGTCAGCACTGCTTCGAAGTGAGCGAGCGTGTCGACGCCGCGGGCCAGGTGATCGAGGCCCTCGACGAGGGCTCGGTGCGGGAGATCGGCGAGCGATTGCGGCGCGAGGGGGTCCAGGCGGCCGGCATCTGTCTGCTGCATTCGTTCCGAAACCCTGCCCACGAGGAGAGGGTTCAAGCCATCCTGCGCGAGGTCTGCCCGGACCTGATCACCTGCATCTCGAGCGACGTGGTACCCGAGATCGGCGAGTATGAGCGGATGTCGACAACCGTTGCCAACGCGTACGTGTTGCCGATTTTCGAGCGCTACCTCGCCCGGATCGCCAGTGGCTTGCGCGAGATCGGGATCAGTCACCCTCTCTACCTGGTCCTCTCTGACGGTGGGACCGTCCATCAGCGGACCGCGATTCGCCATCCGGTCAGACTGGTGCAGTCCGGCCCGGCGGGCGGGGTGCAAGCGACAACCCGCTACGGAGCGGCAGCCGGCGAACGCGACATTTTCTGCTTCGACATGGGCGGCACGACGGCGAAGGCCTGCCTGATCGATGACGGCGAGCCACTGCGCGGAACCGAATTCGAAGTGGCCCGGGTGTTTCGGTTCAAGAAGGGCAGCGGGCTACCCCTGCGAATTCCCGTTATCGACATGATCGAGATCGGTGCCGGTGGCGGCTCGATCGCGCGGGTCGACCGGCTGGGTCTGTTGCAGGTAGGCCCCGATAGTTCGAGCGCGGATCCGGGTCCCGCCTGTTATGGCCGAGGCGGGGTCGATCCAACGGTGACCGACGCGGACCTGGTGCTGGGGTACCTGGGAACCAACAGCTTTCTCGGCGGCGATATGCGCCTGGACCTGGCGGCCGCCCGATCAGCCATCGCCCGCCAGATCGGTGAGCCGCTGGGTCTGACGATCGAGCAGGCTGCCTGGGGAATTCATGATCTGGTGAACGAAAACATGGCGCGCGCAGCCGTGATTCACGCGCTCGAGAAGGCCCGGCGGATCGGCGATTACGCGATGCTGCCGATTGGCGGCGCGGGCCCGGTCCATGCAACCCACATTGCTGGCAAGCTCGGCGTTTCCAGGGTGATCTGTCCGCTCGGCGCAGGCGTGGCCTCAGCGTTTGGGTTCCTGGCCGCGCCGACGTCCTTCGCCTTCGTTCGGGGGCGGCTCGAGGCGCTGGAGTCGGTGGATTTCGCCTCGGTCAACGCCCTGCTGGACAGCCTGCAGGCCGAGGGTGAATCGATGCTCGCGACCGCTGGCACGGCCTCAGGTTCGGTGACGGTCAGTCTGGCGGCAGCGATGCGCTATGTCGGGCAGGGCTACGAAATCGACGTCGACCTCGATCGAGAGGCGGTGCGAATGAGTGACCGGGCAGCCATGGTGGCAGCGTTCGAGCGGACTTACCTGCGACATTTCGGTCGCATCGAGTCGGCGATGAGTGTCGAGGTCGTGTCCTGGCGAATGGTGGTCAGTGGTCCTCGGGTCGAGATCGATCTGGCCCACGCGAGACCTCGGGCGAGTGCGGCAGGCGCCGCAGGGGCAGAGTCGCCTGTACGGGACGCGAGCCCGACTCCGTCCGCCTGGCGTGACGCCTGGTTCGAGAAGTCGGGTGGCTTTCTGCGCACGCCGGTCTATGACCGCTACGCCCTGGCTCCCGGCGACCAACTGACGGGGCCCGCCCTGGTCGAGGAGCGGGAGTCCACGGTGGTCGTCCCGCCTGCTGCAACCGCCCGCTGCGACGACAGCCGGAATCTGGTCATCGACCTGGCCTGACCTTACCGGAGGCCTCGTCGAAGCCCCCCTGGCCCTCGAGCGCCGCCCAGGCGGCAAAGGCGGGCGAGGGCTCGACCTCCCCGGTTCGGATGAGTTCGAGCCAGATTCGGGCAGCTTCGACAAAGTAGGGCACGCTGCCCGGGAACATCATGATCGACAGCGCTTCGCCAAGCTCCAGTTCCGGCACCCGGGCCCCATACGCGGCGAGCAGCGACCAGCGCAGCAGCAGGTGCTCGGCCCGGGCCGCATGGATGGCGCAGGCGGCCATCCAGATCTGCCGAGGCTCGAGGGGCGCGCCGGCCCGGAGAATGCCCTCGCGACAGGCGGCTTGCGGATCGAAACCCTCCAGGTGCGACCGCCAGTGCTCTTCCAGGAAGCGGTAGCCGACCGAACCCACCGTGAAAGCTGCCAGACGGGCAATGGCTGCGAACTCGTTCATCGAGCCGCCACCCTGCAGGTACTTGGGAATGTGGTGGGTGGCCAGTCCCTCGTCGGTTGCGATCAGCACTGCCAGCCAGACGATCTCTCGATCCCGCACGGACAGAACCTTGTGCTCGAGCGCGAGCGCCGTGTACGCCGCATCGTAGCCGGCCAGCATCGACTCGGACAGCACCGCCATCAGGCCATGATGCGGCAGGAGATAGCCTCGCTGCGACTTGACTCTCGCAAGCCTTGCCGCGATGTCGTACGCCTGCGTCTTGATCTCATTGCTGCTCATATCGGATTGACCCCCTCGGGTTTGTTAGGATAAGTTGCGACTCTCACACGGCATAGATTCTTTGCTTTCCATTCCAATACATACCAGAGACTGACGATGGGTAAACCAATCTCGATCGACACCTCGCGTCGTGAGCTCATTCGCGCGACATCGGGTCTGGGGGGGCTGGCAGCGGCTCAAGGCTTTGGCGCGGTGGTGGGGATGAGCGTCGCGCCGGCGATGGCCCAGAGCCTGCAGTTGAGCAGCCTGCGCTCGACCTCCCGGTCCTGGATCTGGGGCGCGGAGGACTTCGCCATTGACGCCAAGTACTTCGACCGCTCAGGGCTCAAGGTGACGATGGCTGCGACCGAGCGGGGCGTCAACCACGACGCGCTCGTCGGGGGTGCGGCCGATATTTTGCTGGGCGCGCCCCAGCAGAATATGCGGGTGCAGATTCTTGGCCAGCCGGTCGTGATCATCGCCGGCATGGTCAACAAGTTCGCCAGCAACATCGTCGTGCGCAAGTCGATCCTCGACAAGCTGGGCGTGGACGAGAAATCGTCGGTCGAAAAAAGGGGTGCTGCGCTCAAGGGCCTTCGGCTCGGCCATACCGGCCCCGGCAGCGCTCCGGATCAGCTGCTGCGGCATTTCCTCAAGATCGGCGGCGCGGATCCCAACAAGGATGCGAAGCTGGTGACGATCCGTGGCGTACCGGCGATGGTGGCCGCGATGGAAAAAGACCAGATCGATGGGTTCTGCCTGTCTTCGCCAACGTCCGACCAGGCCGTCAAGCGCGCCGGTGCGGCCTACCTCTTCAACATGTCGATCAACCCGCCGCCTGGCTTCGACGACTTCCTTTACATCACGGCGAGCGTCACCGAAGCGACACTCAAGAAGAAAGAGGCCGAATTGATCGCCTACGTCAAGGGAACAGCCCTTGCGCTCAAGGCCATCCACGACGATCCCAAGACCTTCAAGGCAATGTCCCGGGTCTGGTTCCAGGCGGTCGATGATGAGCTCTTCGAGATCGCCTTCCAGAACAACATTGGGATCTACATGAAGGACCCGACCCCGACCCAGCACCATTTCAACGTCAACCTCAAGTTCATGAACGACGCGCTGGTCGAGGCGGGGCAGAAACCAGCCCCGGCGGACTACAGTTACGACAAGGCCTTTAATCTGTCCATCGTCAAGAGAGCCCTTGGCTGATGTCGATCGAGATCCGGGGGGTTACCAAGATCTTCGTCCGGCGCGGCCGAGAAGTGGTCGCGCTTGATGATTTCCATCTGTCGGTTGCTGATGGGGAGTTCGTCGCGTTCGCCGGCCCGTCGGGTTGTGGCAAATCGACGCTGCTCAACATGGTGGCCGGCATCCTCGAGCCCACGGGGGGTGTGATCGAACACGATGGCAAGGTCGTACAGGGACCCAACCGGGCGGTCGGCTACATGACCCAGGCTGATGGCCTGCTGCCCTGGCGCACCGCCGAGGACAACGTGATATTGCCGTTGCGGCTGCGTGGCGTGTCGGCTGTCGATGCCCGTCAGCGCGTCGAGCAGCTGCTCGCGATGGTCAACCTGTCCGGTTTCGGCAAGCACTTCCCGAACGAATTGTCCGGTGGCATGAGAAAGCGGGTCGCGCTGGCCCAGGTGCTTGCCTATGATCCGGGTACGCTCCTGATGGATGAGCCCTTTGGGGCGCTCGACGCCCAGCTCAAGCTGGTGATGCAAAACGAATTGCTCAACATCTGGGAGCAGCGGCGCAAGACCGTGGTCTTCGTGACCCACGACCTTGCCGAGGCGATTGCGCTGGCCGACCGGGTGGTGGTCTTCACAGGTCGACCGGGCCGCATCAAACTGGAGGAGCACATCGATCTCGATCGGCCCCGAGACGTGTTTCGTGACCGATTCACGCCGCGCTTTCAGGAGATCTACGAGCGCATCTGGCAGGCGCTCGAACCCGAGATCAAGAAGGGCGAGGCGCTCTGAATTTTCAGCAGGACACGGGCGGCGCAGGCCGCCATTCGATGCCGTCCCCAAGGAGTACCCCCTCGTGAATTCCTACGAAGCAGCGCAGACCATGCCGGACCGCAGCAGCCGGGCTGTGGTCGAAGAAGAGCTCAAGGTGGCGCGGGGCCGCCGGATCCAGCGGATCGCCCAAGTGCTGGTGGGCGTGATCTTTCTCGCCTGTTGGGAACTTGCGGCTGGCCCGCTGATTGATCCGTTCTTCGTGAGCGAGCCCTCAGCGGTTTTCGCCAAGCTCAGGGACTGGGTGATTCGTGGCGAGTTATTCGCGCACCTGGGCATCACGCTCTATGCGACCGTCCTCGGGTTCGTGATTGGATCGGTCACGGGCTTTGCGACCGGTTTTGTATTCGGCAGGTATGAGGGGATCGGTGCGATCTTCGATCCCTACATCACGGCGATCTATTGCCTGCCGAAAATTGCGCTCGCGCCGCTGTTCATCATGTGGTTCGGCATCGGCATCGAGTCCAAGATTGCGATGGCTGCGGTGATCGTGTTCTTCCTGGTGTTTCTGAACACCTACTCTGGCGTTCGGGACGTGAACCCCATCCACATCCATGGGACCCGTATCATGGGCGCGGGAGAGTGGCAGTTGCTGATCAACGTGATCGCCCCGTCCGCGGCGGCCTGGGTGCTCACTGGACTCAAGGTTTCGGTCCCTTACGCCCTGATCGGTGCGGTGGTCGGCGAATTCATGTCGTCCAATCGCGGCATGGGCTTCATGATCGCGCAGTCTTCGGCGATGTTCGATACGGCGGGCGTGTTTGCGGGCCTGGTGGTGCTCGCGCTGGTGGGTGGCATCATCAACGAGGGTCTCAAGCGCCTCGAGCGCCATGTGCTGCGCTGGCGTCAGTGAGACTCAGACCACGATAGGGCGAGCGGCTCGCCGCGGATCGATGAAGGGAAGGGCGACATGATCGGTCAGAGGGGTGGGTCGGCAGCTGGCTTCAATCTTCGGGTCCATCAGTACCATGCTCTGAGGCCCGGGCCTGCGCTGATCGTGCTGGGTCGGGTACATGGCAGCGAAGTGGCGGGCGGTCTCGCGATCGGTCGGCTGATCGATGATCTCGATGCCGGAAGACTGCAACTCCAGCGCGGCCGTTTCACCCTGGTGCCGGTCACCAACCCGTTGGCGGCCTCCCGCAATCAACGTTCGGGGGATCGTAACCTGAACCGGAACCTGCGGCCCACCGAAGTACCCCAGGATTTCGAGGACCGCATCGCCAATGTGCTTTGTCCGCTCCTTGCGGATCACGATGGGCTGCTCGATTTACATTCGTTCAACAGTGCGGGCGAGGCCTTTGCCCTGATCGGTCCCGAAAACAATCAAGACGACCTCGAGCCCTTCAGCCACGCCGCCGAGGAGGCCCGACTCGCGCTGCACCTGGGGCCTGCTCGCACCGTCGAGGGCTGGATGAACGCCCACGTGGGCGGTGTCCAGGCCCGCAAATCCCGCAGCCTCGAGCGGGGCGCAAGCCTTGATGCATTGTCACCGCCTGGAGCGGGTGCTGGTCGTGAATGAGGCCTACGCTCAAGGGATTGATCACCGTCAAGGACATCTTCAAGGCCACCGAGCACCCGAACGCCTGCAAGGACGACACCGGCAAGCTTCGGGTCGGCGCGGCAGTGGGTAACGGAGCCGATGTGGAGGAGCGGGTCGACGCGCTGGTCCGGGCGGGCGTTGATGTCGTCATTGTCGATACGGCGCATGGCCACAGCCGTGGAGTACTCGACCGGATTCGGCTGATCAAGCAGATCTATCCGTCATTGCAGGTGGTTGGCGGCAACATCGCCACAGGTGAGGCCGCAAGGGCACTGGTCGAGGCCGGGGCCGATGGGGTCAAGGTCGGGATCGGCCCAGGGTCCATCTGCACGACGCGCATCGTGGCCGGTGTTGGTGTTCCGCAGATCAGTGCGATCAGTGATGTGGCGGCGGCCCTCGACGGCTCGGGTGTGCCATTGATCGCCGATGGTGGAGTTCGGTATTCGGGCGACGTGGCCAAGGCGATTGCGGCCGGAGCCTGGTCGGTGATGATGGGTTCAGTGCTCGCAGGCACCGACGAGGCGCCGGGTGAAGTCATCCTGTACCAGGGGCGCTCCTATAAGAGCTACCGTGGCATGGGATCGCTGGGTGCGATGACCGAGGGGGCGGCTGATCGATATTTTCAAGACCCGGCGGCCCCGCGCGCGCATTCTCGGCGCCACATCCATCCCATCGGAAGCGCTTTCCGCCATGAGCCTCTGCCCTCCCTCGCACACTGCCACGCCAACCGGGCAACACGCCCTGTTCCCGCCACCGGCTGCGCACCGCTGCGTAGCGGCCCGCACCGCGCAAGGTGCCAACGCACCCGACGCCCTCCCGGCAGAGGTGGGTTGCACACCGTCTGCCTGTGCCGCCTCGGGCTCAGCCTGTCCCCCAATCTGTCTTCGTAGCCACCTCCATATCGCGCTCACCCCGGGCCCCGAGTCGATCTGCTCGTCCAGGCCTGATGGCAGCGGGCCTCGCAGGTGAGGCGCGAGAAGTGGGCCAAACTCTTGCCCAGGATCCGCGTTTTTCAGCCGGTGGTGGGGTAGTGCTCCGCGCGGCCGCCATGGGGCTCCAGGCTGCGAAACGGTATGCCGATCTCTTCACGGCCGAGGATATGGTTCGGAAATACGTTGAGCTTTACCGGGAATTTATGGCGTCCTGACTGAGTTTGGACGCTCCCGTGTAGACTCGCCGAGAGGGTCCTGTGCCCGATTTCGAACGATTTCCCCGGAGACCCCCTTTGAAATCACGTGCCGCGGTCGCGCTTGCTGCTGGTCAGCCCCTCCAGATTCTTGGAATTGATGTTGCTCGCCCGCGCAAGGGTGAAGTGCTGGTGCGCATCACCCATACTGGCGTGTGCCATACCGATGCGTTCACGCTCAGCGGCGACGATCCCGAAGGTTTGTTCCCGGTGGTGCTTGGACATGAGGGCGCGGGAATCGTGGTTGAGGTGGGTGAAGGGGTGACGAGCGTCAAGCCCGGAGATCATGTTATTCCGCTGTACACCGCCGAGTGCGGGCAGTGTCTGTTCTGTAAGAGTGGCAAGACCAACCTGTGCGTCTCGGTGCGGGCAACCCAGGGTAAAGGCGTGATGCCTGATGGGTCTTCCCGCTTTTCTTACAACGGTCAGCCGCTCTATCACTACATGGGATGCTCCACCTTCAGCGAATACACCGTGGTCGCTGAGGTCTCGCTTGCCAAGATCGATCCCGATGCCAATCCCGAGCAGGTCTGCCTGCTTGGTTGCGGCGTCACCACCGGGCTTGGCGCAGTAAAGAACACGGCCAAGGTGCAGCCAGGCGACAGCGTTGTCGTATTCGGCCTGGGTGGCATCGGTCTTGCGGTCGTGCATGGGGCGCAGCTTGCTGGTGCAGGACGCATCATCGCGGTCGATACCAACCCCGCCAAGTTTGAGCTCGCCAGAACGTTCGGTGTAACCGACTGCGTCAATCCTGCTGACCATGACCGCCCGATCCAGCAGGTGATTGTCGAGATGACAGGCTGGGGCGCCGACCACACGTTTGAATGCATAGGCAATGTCAACGTGATGCGCGCAGCGCTCGAGTCCGCTCATCGCGGCTGGGGGCAGTCGGTGATCATTGGTGTTGCCGGTGCAGGGCAGGAAATCAGCACCCGGCCTTTTCAGCTCGTCACCGGACGGCGCTGGCTTGGAACGGCATTTGGCGGGGTCAAAGGTCGCTCGCAACTGCCGGGAATGGTCAGGGATGCGATGGAGGGTCGCATCAGGCTCGCACCGTTTGTGACCCACACCATGCCATTGGCGCGCGTGAACGATGCATTCGATCTGATGCACGAGGGCAAGTCGATTCGCACAGTCGTGCACTTCTGAGCGATGGAAAAACTCGAATCGCACGCCAGCTTTGGCGGTCGGCAGGAGGTGTGGGCGCATGACGCCAGCACGCTCGGTTGTGCAATGCGGGTGGCGGTTTATCTTCCTCCTGCGGCCTGTTCGGGGCAGAGGTGTCCGGTGCTCTACTGGTTATCGGGCCTCACCTGCACGGAACAGAACTTCATCACGAAGGCGGGATTCCAGCAGTACGCAGCGCATTACGGGATCATCGTCGTTGCATGCGACACGAGCCCACGCGGGCCTCTGGTTGCCGACGACCCCGCCTACGACCTGGGGCAGGGCGCCGGTTTCTACCTCAACGCAACACAGCCTCCCTGGTCGGCACATTTCCGCATGGAAGACTATGTTGTCCACGAGCTCCCGGAGTTCATGGAGCGGCATTTCCCTGCGATCAATTGTCGTGGGGTTGCGGGGCACTCCATGGGCGGCCACGGTGCGCTGACCCTGGCGCTGCGGCATCCGACCCGCTATGCAAGTGTTTCTGCGTTCTCGCCAATTGTTGCGCCGACCCAGGTGCCTTGGGGCCGAAAGGCCTTCAGCGCCTACCTTGGGGAGCATCGCGAGTCCTGGCTTTCGCGCGACACCGTGGCCTTGATTGCTGACGCGACTGAGCGACTGCCGCTACTGGTTGACCAGGGCGAAGAAGACGAATTCCTCGCGAGTCAACTTCGCCCCGAGCTGCTCGAGGCCGCTTGTGCGGCAGCCGGTCATCCGCTGACCCTGCGCAGGCATCCGGGCTATGACCATAGCAACTACTTCATTGCCAGCTTCATAGGCGACCACTTCGCCCACCATGCTGAGAGTTTTCAAAAGCTGGGGCGCCCTTTAGTCCGGTAGAGAGGCCACCGCAGTCGGGCGTCGCTGGCGTGCGGACGTCTGCGCAGGCTTGAGCGTCGCGGCCTTAGCCTTCCTGCGATTCACCCAGGTAGAGGCGCACCATGTCCGGGTCTTTCAGCATCGCCGATGCGCTTCCCTGCATCACCACGCGCCCCTGATCAAGAATGTAGCCACGGTGGCTGATTGCAAGGGCCTGGCGCGCGCGCTGCTCAACCATCAACACGGCCACGCCCAGCCTCGGTAGCGCCGACACCTGCTCGAACACATGTTGAACCCTCGCGGGGGCAAGCGCTGCGGTGGGTTCATCAAGCAGCAACACGCGGGGTTCGCGCACCATGGCGCGCGCAAACGCCAATTGCTGACGCTCGCCTCCAGACAAGGTTCCAGCACGGAGCCCGAGACGGGCCTTGAGTGCTGGAAATCCGGAAAGCAGGCGCTCGAGACTATCAGCGGTGATTCGGCCCCCCGCGGCAGCATGAAAATTTTCAATGACCGTCAGCTGCGCAAACACATTGTCAACCTGTGGCACACAGCCGAGTCCGGCGTGGATTCGCTCTTCTGGAGGCATCGAGGATAGATCAGTGTCGCGCAGCAGAACCCGGCCATTCATGCGGGGAAGGAGCCCCAGGGCAGCACGGAGCAGGGTGGACTTACCCGCTCCGTTGGTACCTGCGATGGTCACGATCTCGCCAGCCTCGAGCTTGACGCTTATCCCGTGGAGAATATCCAGGGCACCATAACCACCGCTGATCTGATCGAGAACAAGCTCCGCCATCAGACGACTCCACCCATGTAGGCCTCAGCGACACGCGGATCGGCAAGTACCGTGCGGGGTGAGCCTTGAGCAATGATTCGCCCCTGATCCATGACCACCAGGCGCTCAACCAGGCTCTTGAGGGCCTGCAGGTGATGCTCGATGATGATCAGTGCAATCCCTTCGGAATGGACTGCGCGCAGAACCTCGATCAATCGATCAATCAGCACGGGGTTCACGCCCGCGAACGGCTCATCCAGCAGGATGCAGCGCGGGCGCGTCATGAGTGCCCGGGAAAGCTCCAGAAGCTTTTTCTGTCCGCCCGACAGGCGCGATGCCAGCACATCTGCCTGGGCCTGAAGACCGGTGAGTGCGAGCCACCGATCTGCCTCGGCTAGCAGCTGCACGTCGGCGTGATGGGCTGCTCGGCGTGAAAACCAGGCAGCGAACAGCGTTTCATACTGGTCGTTGCGCGCAGCCGCGAGCAGGTTGTCTCGTACGCTGAGTTGCCCGAATTCGCGCGGCACCTGAAACGTGCGGGCGAGACCCAGGCGGGCACGCCGATGCACTGGCATGTGAGTGATGTCAGTACCCGCGAATCGCAGGGCTCCGCTGCTCAATTTCACCTGACCTGCGATCGCGCCGAACACGGTGCTTTTGCCTGCGCCATTCGTGCCGGCAATCCCCAGAAGTTCACCTTCCCTGAGTTGCAGGTCGACCCGATCGACCGCCCGGAATCGATCGAAATCAACCTGCAGGCTGCTGGCCTCCAGAAGCATCAGCGTTGCACCGTGCCGAATAGACCCTGCGGACGCCAGAGTACGAAAACAATGATTGCGAGACCGACCAGAGCCAGTCTGACGCTCGCCATTTGCACCTCGGCGATGCCCGGAAAGATATCGCGGATGAACCTCGATCCCTCAAGAAACGCGACCAGCAACAGGGTGCCGGCCAGGGCCCCCCTGAGCGATCCGATTCCACCGAGGATGATGCTCATCCAGACGTAAAACGTCACCAACGGAACAAATTGTTCAGGCGAGATGAAGGTGAGAAAGTGTGCGTAGAACGCGCCTGACAGTCCAGCCAATGCTGCGCCAAACATGAAGACCTGTATCTTGAATATCGCTGGATCCTTGCCGACCGCCACCACAGCGGCTTCGTTGTCGCGGATGGCCCGAAGAAGACGACCGAACGGACTGTTCTTCAGCCAGTGAGCTGCCCAGGCGGCCATCGCTACCGCAATCAGCAATGCCCCCAGGATGGCCCAGTCTGTGAGTCGCGGCCCGAGGGATCCGAAGAGCTTGGGAATGCCGGGCACGCCCTGAACACCGAGCGTAATTTCGCGCTCCTGCTGAAGAACCAGGCGCACCGATTCCGAGAAGCCCAGGGTCACAATCGCGAGGTAGTCTTCGCGCAGCCGCAGGGCAGCAAGGCCGACTGGAATTGCTGAGACGGCTGCAACGAAAGCTCCCAGGGCAAAGCTGAGCGGAAGTGGCCAGCCTGCAAGCGCGGTGAGCGCAGATGCGTAGGCGCCCAGCGCGAAAAACGCCACGTGTCCAAAGTTGATCAGGCCGCTCTCGCCGTATTGGAGATTGAGGCCAATCGCAAGCAGGGCATAAATGAGTACGACGGTGAAGACCGCGACCAGATACGCGTCCATCAGCGGATGGCCTCGGGCCGACCAAACAAGCCAGCCGGTCTGATCAGGAGCACCACGAGCAGCACCACAAAGGACACAACAATCTTGTAGCTCGGGCCGACCCATTGCACGGAAATTTCCTGCCCGACGCCAAGTAGCAGAGCACCCGCCACGGCGCCCACAGGACTGCCAATGCCCCCAAGTATCATGGCAGCGAAGGCAGGCAGCAGGAGCTCCCACCCGAGTTCGGGCATGACCACCGACTTGACGCCCAGCAGAACGCCTCCGACGCCACTCAGCGCACCAGCAACCGCCCATAACCGCCACATCAGTGCCCGCGTCCGGATGCCGGACAGGCGTGCGAGGTCGGCGTTGTCGGCAAGGGCGCGAAGCAAACGCCCGCTTCGCGAAAACCGCAGCCACGCAAACACGGCGGCCAGGATTGCAAGGGCGGTGCAGGCAATGACCAGATCGGACGGCAGAAGCCGGACTCCCCCCCAGTTCCAGGCGCGCACCAGCGGCAGTGCAAAGGTGCGCTGGTCGTGTCCTACAACGAGAGTGATCAGGCTTCGGAGCAGAAACGCCAACCCAATGGCGGCGAGAAGACTCGCAACCATTGGGGCACGGGTCAGTCGCAAAAATATCAAACGCCACGCCAGTACTGACACCACGGCGCCGGCCAACGCAGCACCGAGTGAAGCAACAGCCATGCTGGTCATGCTGGCGCTGATGCCTGCGGCAACCGCGAGTGCCTGTCCCCCAATTCCCACATAGGCACCCAGGGTGGCGAGGTCACCGGTGGAGGCTTGGGGAAATCGTGCGATGGCCATGACGAGTGTGAGCGCGAGGGCGGGCAAGGCGATCACCGCGCCCTCGATCAGGCCATTCAACAGCAGGTTGACAAGTGTGACGGCTGACATCACACCGCGCCGCTCAGCTCAGGGCCGGTAGTCGGCAGGAATCGCGACGATGTCACGGCGCACCAGTTGGCCCTTTTCAATGACGTAGACGCCAAAGTCAGGCGAGACGTCTCCGTACTGGTCGAAATCAAGCTTGCTGGATGCGCCCTCGTAGTTGATCTTCTGCCGGGCAGCAAGCTTTGCCTTGCCTTCTGCAAACGTTGAGACTGGCTCGCCGCCCGGGTTGGACACCTCACGAATCTTGGCGTTGATCTGTGCCACGCTCGCTCCCGGGCCCGCTGCCTCCATAGCGAGCGCGAGGCTGATTGCCATGTCATACGCCATGGGCGCGTAGACATTGGTAAGCGCGGAACGCCCCATCGCCTTGGTATACATCGCGTCGAAATGCTTGAAGGCAGGAGCGTTCTCGGCCGAAACGGTATCGACTGAAATGATGCCCTCGCAGACTTCCGGCCCCAACGCTTTTACCAGGTCTGGATTGGCCGCCCAGCCAGGAATGATCCACGCGGTTTTCTCGCCACTTTGAAACCATTCACGAAGAATGATGGTGGTGTCAGGGAGATAGGAACCGGTGACGATCACGTCAGGCTTCTCAGCGAGTACCTTTTGCAACTCGCTTCGATAGCTTGGCCGATTCGGTTCATAGACGATATTGGCAACCACCTTGCCGCCACGCTTCTCCCATGCCTTTTTGAATCCCTCCGTGTTGCCAATTCCCGAGGCATTGTTGAACGCCATGGTGGCGGGGCGCTTGAATCCGCGCTTGACTGCAATTTCACAGAAGGCCGCGCCGAATCGGTCGTTGGTGGCCTGAAAGCGCCAGACGAGATCCTTTTTGTCGAGCGTGGAGATGGCTGGGGCCCCAGAAACATTCATCTGGATGAGGTCCGCCTGGTCGGTAAGGGGAATCACCGCAAGACTGACACCTGATGCCCAGGTTCCCAGCACCGCCTGCACCTTGTTCACGTCGATCAGCTTCTTGGCGGCCAGCACGGCTGCGTCAGGCTTGGTCTGGGTGTCTTCCGCAAACACCTCTAGCCTGCGACCCCCGGCGCCACCTGCAGCATTGACCTCTTCCGCCGCCATGAGGATGGCGCGCTGCATACCCGGCCCGTAAGGACTCCCTGCGCCAGTGATGGGGTTGAGTGCACCAATGCGGAAGCTGGGAGCCGCGGACTGCGCCATGGCGCTGACTGCGCCCGTCGACAGCGCCGCCGCCATCGGGGTGATGAGAAGTTGTCTGCGAAGCTGCTGTGGCATGTCAGTCTCCCTGGTTGTTGTGATGGATGGAATTCTTGCAGATCTGTCCCGCCTTCATGATGAGGTCGAGTGCCTCACCCTGTCCAGTCAGGAGAGTGATGTCCTCAAGAGGGTTGCCATTGACGAGCAGGAGGTCAGCGCTTGCCCCGATCGCAATCCTGCCCAGACGATCAGACTGGTTGAGCAGATGCGCCGCATGGGTGGTGGCTGCCCGGATGGCCTCGGCAGCCCCCAGGACCTGAGAGCGCAGACGGAACTCGATACCCTGGAGGCGATGCGACTCGCCCAGTAGGTCGGTGCCGAACGCCATGCGAACCCCGGCGCGGGCGAAAATCTCGAGCGAACGAAGCCCTTGCCCGCGAACCGCTTCGATCTTGGCAACTGATTCGGCAGGAAATCCCAGCGAGGCTCCCTCTTTGGCCAGGGCTTCGTAGGTGGCCAGTGTGGGCACAGCGATGGCCTGGTGTGCCGCCATGACGGACGCCGCCTCGTCGTCGACCAGATTGCCGTGCTCAATCGTGCGAACACCACATCTCACCGCGCGCGCGATGGCTCGCGGCGTATAGGCGTGCGCCATGACATAAGTGCCCGCATTGGCCGCTTCTTCGACCGCTGCGCGAATCTCGTCTTCGCTGTAGCCAAGGTAGTGGATGGGATCGTTCGGAGACGCTACGCCTCCAGAGGCCATGATTTTGATTTGCGTCGCCCCCTTCTGGATTTCCTCGCGAACGGCCTTACGCAGCGCGTCAACGCCGTCCACCACCCGTGCAATGGCGCCAATTTTCGGCGTGCAGGCACAGGGCTCGATAATGTCATTTCGCTCCCGCATGTCGCCGTGACCGCCGGTTTGAGAGAGCGCCTTACCCGACGGAAATATTCGAGGGCCCGCGATCAGACCGGTTCGGGTTGCCTCGGCAAGCGACCAGTCGGCTCCGCCAGCGTCTCGCACACTGGTAAAGCCACGCTCAAGCATGCCACGCAGAATTGGAACGGCCCGGAGGACCGCAAACACGTTGGGTACCGTGGCCATTCGACCAAGGTTAAGCATCGAGGCAAGCACGTGCACATGACAATCGATGAGACCAGGCATCAGGACGCGCTCAGCCGCATCGATCTGATAGGCGTCCGGGTGGCTGATGGGCGACTCGGATATCCTCTGAATGCTGTCGCCCTCGATCAGAAGATGTCGCAGCCCCACGAGAGAACCGGATTCAGGATCGAGCAGCCGGGCGTTCGCGATGACAACGGGGCCGTTTGGGACAGTTGGTAGCATTGGCATCACCCATTCAAAAGCCTGCATTGGTGGTCACCCGATTCGTGGGTGTCCGCAGAGAGCACGAGCGCGAATCCTAGCCTAACGGTTGCTGCGTGAAGGCTCCGACATCGAGCTACTCATTACGCGTAGCACCATCAGCGTGATGTCATCGTACTGTGGCGCCCCCGCTGAAAATTCGTCAGCCGACGACATGATTCGGTCGATCAGCTCCTGGCTATGCTTGATGGATGCACCCTGGCACACCGCTCTAAGCCGCGAAAGATCGAACATCTGCTGCTGGGGATTGTGGGCCTCGGTAATGCCGTCGGTGTACAGAACGAGCGAATCGCCCGGCCTCAGCTGGACTGTAGCCTCGGTATACGCTGCATCCTCAATCACGCCCAACACAAGGCCTGTCGCCTGATCGAGCTGCTCCATGGTACCGGACGAACGCTGCAACAGCGGAGGGTTGTTCCCCGCACTGCTGTAGGTAAGCATGCCTGACTCAAGGTGAAGTAGCCCGATGAAGAGCGTAGTAAAGGAGACAGAGTCGTTTGATCGAGCCAGCGCAGCGTTGGCGGCCGCAAGCCCGGCGGCGAGACCTCCGAAGGCCTCACATGCGGCGCTCACGAGCGACTTGGTTGTCAGCACAAACATTGCAGCGGGGATTCCCTTGCCTGATGAGTCGCAGACCAGGAACATGAGTTGTCGACCTGAATCGAACAGCTGAAAATCGAAGCTGTCCCCGCCGACCTCCTTGGCAGGTCGCGTGAGTGCCTTGAGTTCGATCCGATCGCGGATGGCTTCCAGCACTTTCTGATCAGGCAACATGCTCAGCTGTAGCGAGCGGGCGACTGCCACTTCCTCGCGTAGCCGGAACAGGTCGGATCGCTCGGTCAAGGCCTGCCTGACGGTTTCCAGGTCGGCGGTCCGCTCTTCGAGAAGCGCCGCGACTCGCACCTGCTGGGCCTGGACGCGGGCGCTCATGAACTGAAATGCCCGCGCGAGTGGTGTCTCGTCGCGCTGACCAGCTGTGTCAGGCGAGGCCTGATGGGGCACGGCAACTTCGCCCAGCATGCGAAGCACGGATTCGCGCTCGGTGTCATCGAGCATCTCGGCAAGTTGCCGCAGCCCGGTCTCAATCAATCGCCGCTCATGGCTTTGCGAAGTGGTCGTTGCGAAGGCGAGTTGGTCGCGCTCTATGGCCGCATCACGAAGCCGCTCTATCGCCTGATTGATACGTCCCAGCTCGTCGGTACGGGGGCGTCTGGCCGCGGGCGCGTGCAGATCGAAGAGGGACAGCGACCGGGTCAGGCGGTCCATCTCCGAGATTGGCGCGAGCTCGCGCCGCAACATGACCAGCAGAAGGCCGATGAAAAGTGCGAATCCGATCAGCGCGAGAACAGTCCCTGCGTAATCCAGGACCCTTGAGTAAGGTCTCCTGCTGATGTTTTGAGCAGGAGGGTTCAAGGAGTGATCAACGTGGGAACACTGGCGAAGATCCGCAGGATGCACCTGCGCGATGGCCTTCCGATTAAAGAGATAGAGCGC
>Ga0194123_10003654_pt1 | contig 18195 bp, 11 predicted proteins | sample TA2MahsurfametaG_5_FD_155479 | JGI IMG/M metagenome (GOLD analysis project Ga0194123, IMG submission 155479) | Freshwater microbial communities from Lake Tanganyika, Tanzania - TA2015023 Mahale A surface | ecosystem: Environmental > Aquatic > Freshwater > Lake | place: Tanzania: Lake Tanganyika... | reverse complement strand
ACGTAAAATACTTTCTATATTTATTATTGTGTATTGAAATAAACCATTCATAACATTTACCACATATATGTACTTTTTTAATTCTGTCTAATTCTGATAATGATATAGGAGTAAAAGCTAATTTTTCTTCAGATTCAAATATACTTGTCAAAATAAGTTTTCCTCCATTTTTTGTTTCTTTTGAAGAAATATTGATCTTGTTGAATATATTAGTGCCAAATTGAGTCGCATTAAATTTTAAATAATATTTATACAATAAATGTATAATTTTTTTATTTGATGTTTCATACATTGTTTCCAATGTTAGTAATTCATTATCATTATACCATGCATCTTCAAAATCTATTTCTAATTCGTTAAGAAGAAATTTCTCTTTATTCATCAATTTTGGAAAATTTGTTTTTAATCCACAAGCATCTCCATTACCACATAAATCACAACCAACTCTATAATCTATATATTCAAAATAGTATTCTGAAGATAAATGCTTATTAGAAATGAATTTCACTTCATATTTTTTATCTAAAAAATTACCAAATGATGTATGGCTCATTATATATTTATATAATGTATTGTCTTTAATTGAAAATAATATTAAGAAATATGTACCAGACATTTTACAAGTTATTGTTATTGGAGATAAAAGAAAATTTTTAAGTGCTTTGGTATGTTTACCACATAAAGAAAATGATATAGAAAAATGTAATTTATATATCAAAGATGCATTTGACAAATATAATAATGAAGCTATTTCAGGTGCTCAAAAAATTCAGAAATATACTTTAATAAACATAGATTTTACAGTAGAAAATGGTTTAATGACACCAACTATGAAATTAAAAAGATCTAATATTCATCTAAAGCATCAAAATGAAATTGAAAAAATGTATAATATATATAATTATATAACTGATACATTGTTTCTACAAATAGGACAGGTTTGCTGAGTATTCAACCATTCTACAATGCATGAATTATGAAATTTGTGTCCACATGGTAATATAATCCAAGTTTTACTATTATCTAAATCCATACAAATAGAACATTCTTCAGTCTGCAAATTATTTAAAATAATTGGATTTGGTAATGTTATTCTTTGTCTTTGACTTGAAACTTGATTTTCACGTGGATAATTATTCCAAGTCATCATCATACACGAAAAAGCACCGACAATAAAATATATTAAAAATAAAACTAAAATATGTATTTTGAATATACTATCACCAAATTTACATATATTTTTAAAACTTAAATCTAATTCTGGTGGAAAATTTTTTATTAAGAATACTAATTTAATAGCAAATTCAGCACCTGAAAAAATTATTTTTGATTGGGGTAATAAAGTCCTCCTCCATAATTCAAATTCATTTAATGATGAAAAAATAGTACCTAATTTCATATAATGATATAATTCATAACGCATATCATTCAATATAGATAAAATCATTACAGTTATCATAATAATATAAAATTCAGCTTTATCACAAGTTGTTAATGTCTGCGTATAAAATATACATCCAAATATTTTAAATAATATTATTATTTTTGAACAACAACGGCGATCATCATATAAAAATACAGGAGCAATAACTCGATTAGGATTTTCTAAATCTTGATTCATTAATAATACATTTTATATATAAAAGTATAATTAAGCTTTAAGTTAATACTAATATACAAATAATATATAAAATGTATTATTAAGTTCATTTAAATCTTCCAGGGTATAAACATGATATTTTAATACATTTATTATTACACCTCGGAGTATTTCCATAAAAACAACTAAAACATTTTTGTTTATTATCTTTATTGAAAAAGCAAGTTTTACATATTGGATTATGACAAACACAACATTTTTTTGTTCTAAATTTAACTTGTGATTTATATTCATCAAATTCTCTGAAACATAAAAAACATTTAACTATGCTAATTTCTTCTTCCATTATATTACAATATAAAGTTAACTTTTTATTTAATTGTAATATAATGAAAAAAATATCATTCTATTATGTATAATTATTTTATTTATGAATTATTTTGATTCTAATTTATATAGTTTTAAATGTGCAAAGGTGTAAAACAAAATGAATTAGATATGGAACAATTATATCTTATTGAAGATTTATCAAATCATATGATAGAAGAAGGAACAGGAGAGTATTTCTTAGTAGGTAAATATTTAGAAATGTGTTTTGGCAATCCTAATACTAAAGAAAATGTTGTATTAAGTGAGCAAGATATTCAAGAAATAGATAGTAAAATACCTGAAGGTGAAATGAAAACAAGATTTAAATAATATGCAATTAATCCAGCGCTTAGAAAAATATTATATAATACTTTGATTATAGCAATTATAATGACACTTGTTGTTCCAGTAGAAGGTTACTGTGGCTCCAAGACAAAACGTAGGAAGAGAGAGACTTGTTATAGAAAACATGGGAGAAATTCACAAGAATGTGAAAAATTAAAATGTTAAATAAATGAATAAAATACAAAAAGAAATCCTATAAAAAGTTATATTATAAAAATAAATAAAAAATACTAGTATATAATGAATAATAGACCGCCTCCATATAATCCATATATGTATAATATATCACCAGCACCTCCTATGGATAACCAATATGTAGCAACAGCTCCACCTATGGATAATCATTACCAAGTGCCCATTAATTATCAACAACCTACTCAAAATTATATGAATGTTCAACCAACATATCCACCACCAATATACACAGTTCCACCTTTTAATTATAAAGATAATGCTGAAAGATACAGAAGAGAAGAAATTGAAAGAAGAACACGCAGAGAACAAGAAGAATGCTGTTGTATAGGAATATTAGCTACACTTTGTTGTTGTTTTGCCACGACAGTTGAATTATAATAATTTTTGAAAAATTGATATAAAAATATCATACTTAATAATAATAAAATATGAATCCTCTCAAACGAGTAGCTAAAGAATTAAGTGATTTTAAGTCTGAAAAAAATGATAACATAATAATTGAACCTATTGATAATAATCTAAATCATATATCGTGTATAATAATACCAGATGAGACTTCTATTTATAATTTATGTGAAGATAAAAAGACTAAATTTAATCTAGTTGTCACAATAAGCGAAGACTACCCTTTTTCTCCACCTAAAGTGAAATTTTCTCCAGCTATATTCCATCCTAATGTATATGCTGTTAGTGGTGATATTTGTTTAGATATTTTAAAAGACGCATGGACACCAGCATTAACTATTTCTAAAATATGTTTATCTATATTAAGTTTATTGGATGCTCCTAATACATCTGACCCTATTAATGCTGTAGCAGCGGAGCTATATGATAAAGATAGATATCAATATAAAAATAAAATTAAAGAATGGTATAAAGATAAATATTAATTATACTAATTTTTGTATAGTCTAAACTATAAAAAAATTATTTATACTGCTTTTTCTAATCTATCATAAGAAGTATTAAATATATTACATCTTTTTCTGATTATCATATTTATATGTTCTATACCTATGTTTTAATCATTATTACCTAACAAAAAAAAATTTTGTTGAAACTCATAAAAAAAATAGATATAGGAAACAAATATACAATAATAAATAATATACTTTTAAAATGTTCAATACCATAAAAAATAATTTATCATTAATAGCTAACAGTTTATTATTTATATTTACATTATCAGAATATTTAATATGTATGAAGTACATTAATAATAATTATAAATATAAAAATACATGGTTCAATATATTATTAAATAGTTTTTTTACTCCATTTTATTTATTATTTTTATTTAAACAAACTCATAGAGAAAAAGTTAAAACTTTTTTTGAAAAAGATAATATAAAAAATTTATGTTATCCTATATTTAATGGTTTATTGTATACAATTGAAACAACATTATTATTTTATACAATTAATAATCTTACTTTGAGTTATTATACAATATTAAGAACAGGATTTATAATATTTAATATCCCATTTTTTAAATATCTATTGAAAAAAAAAATTACTTATATTTATTTAGTTAGTTGCTGCCTGTTAATTATATCTTATATTCTATTAATTTATAATTATATAAATCAAAATACTGATCACACACAATTAATAGTAAATACATTTATGATATTTTTGAGTTGTTTTATAAATTCTAGTTATAATAATTTGATTGAATATTCAATTAAAAAAAATGTTTTATCAATTTTTGATTATCAAATCATTTTTCAATTTACATATTTTATTCTTATTATAATACCATCAATTTATTATATTATATTAGATCCACCTCCAATAAATGGTGAAACTATAGTTTTATATCTCTTTATTGCTGGAGGTCTTCAATTATATATGTATAATAAAATATACATATTAAATTATAAAAATAATTTTTTACCATCAAATATATTATTGAGTGGTTTGGATTTAATAAGAAGAATTATACAATTATTATTTTCTTTTTTATTTTTTTATGAATTATTTGATAATTTTATTATTATTTCAATATTATTTATGAGTTTATCAAGTTTATTATTATTATATCAATACATAAAAGATAATAGAAAAGATGAATATGTTAATCATTTTGAATTAGAAGAAATATAACTTGTCTCTTTTAAATTGTGAGGGCTTCTATGGATAAATATAGCAATATTATGTCATTTATTAGTAGATAAATAACATAATACGGTGTGTCTTTATTAAATGAATAATTAATTAGGATTTTCAGGATATTTATGTAAAAACTCACTAACATAATCTTTTTTATTTTTTATAAATTCATTTTGTTTTTGATGATGTTCATTTAATCTATCAATATATTTCAAAAAATTCTCAACTGTTTGAATATCATAATCAATAGGAATATTTAAATCATCTATAAAATAAATACGATTTTCATATATATATTGTTGTAATTGTATAAAATCTTCTTTGTGTTTTATTAATTCATTATATGGAAAGTGATAATCTTCATATAGATTTAATATATTAATATTTAAATTTGTAAAAATATATCTAAATAACTCATTTCTTTTATATGGTTCTAATTCATTGATTGTTTGATGCATTTTTTTATCATCAAAAATTTGATTCTCAGTATCACTTCCAAAAAAACCGTATTTTTTTTTATATTTTTTCCATTTATTTGGTATTCCCAATAACCAATAAGTCGCTTTTAATGTATCTTTTTCATTTAAACTTTTTGGTAATAAATATTTATTTTTAAAAAAAGAAGGTAAAAAATCAGTCTTGATCGTAAATTCTGGTTCAATTTTATCACAAAAAAAACATCTTTCAAACATATTCAGGTTAATATATTTATTATTTGTAAAATGATTTAAATTGATAGATAAAAATACACTTGATTTAATAGTATCAATAATAAAATGGGTATAATCATTATTATAAATCTCAGGACAATTTATTATTTCTTTTAAATTATCATATGACAATTCATTAGGTTTAAAAATTTGTAATATAGCATCTAAGTGTATTAAATAAAAATTAGGATTACTTGAATCTAAAATATTTTTTAATTTATTTTCATCATAAAGTATACTATAATTATCTAGGTCATTTTCATTTCGTATCATATTGTTAAAATTTATGAAATAATTTATTATATAAGATATTTGTTTTTTATCATCTTTATGCATTTTAAATAATTTCATTAATATTTTATGATTAATGTTTTCAAATATATTTAATTCTGAAATATTTTTTTCATTTTGTAAATGTTTTTCAATTAAAGATTTTATTTCATATCTTATTTGATAATAAAAGCTTGATAGTGTTTTATCATCATAAATAATTTCAATAAAATATTCTAAATTTTTTTCAAATTCATTAAATAGTATATTCATAATTAAATCAAACCATGGTGTATGTTTATATACTTCATCATATTGTTTAAAATAAGATACATATTCTTTTATTTTGATATAATCTTCCGTTTTATTATTTAAAATTTTAGTAATTTTAATATCTAAATCAAAATTAATATCATTTATATTTTGTATTGTCCAATAATTAATATTTATAGTAATATTTTGTTGAATATATTGTTTCATATTTTTTTTTTTATCAGAATAAAAATTATTATTATAATTTGGAATTATAATATCTATATCTTGTTTTAATAAACTATTTATTAATTTAATATAATTTTCAATATCTATTTTATTTCTGTAAACAAATATCTCTGTCATAAATATGTCAAAATTAAATAAAAACATATTTTCAGTGAATGATATTTCGTAATTAATTGATGGATGAACAGTTAGATTAAAAACTTTTTGACTATCATCAAATTTGTAATCTAAATTACTAAATATATATGGAAAATAGTTATAGGCTTTCTCTAATTTTTCTTTTTCATCAGATGTAATATTTTTATTCATATTTATAATTTCATTAATTAAATTATCAAAATCAATATTGCTATAATAGTTAAATATTTCAATAATATCTTGATAATTATAACTAAAAACAAATTGTTCAATTAAAAATTTTATGAGATTATGTAATTCAAGTTCTTTACTTTTTGCTTTTACTAATTCTATCCTTTTCTCCTTCCTATTTTCACTTAATAGATAAATTTCGTATTTTTCTATAAATGATTGTTTATTTTTAAGTAATTCTTCTTTGGCTTTTTCCTGTCTCTCTTTTCTCTCTTGTTCTTTATAATATTTTTCTGTATTATAATTATAATTCGCGCTTGATGAAGCATAAGAACTAGATTTATTCTGTTGTATTCTTCTTTGTTCAGCGGATCTACGAGCAGAATGCATAGCACCTTGATTACCTATGGGTATTCCTCCTTTTTTTTTACTTTTTTTTTTTAATTTAATAAATCTTTTAGAAATTTTCATTATATTAATATTAAAATGTTTACTAAATCATCAAATATATATTAAATTTTTTTAATAAATATCAAAAAATCTGACCGTTATGAGTATTTATATTTTGAATTCGTTCTACATATTCAAGTATCTCAATGATCATATTTATATTTACATTATTAAAATTTACTAGATTTCCATCTTTATCTAAAAAGAAAATTTCTAACTCATCTAATTTTGGAAGCAATGATACGTCAAATACTAATTCATAATCAGTTATATCTAAGTCATAATTATTTAAATTTTTATTAATATAAATTTTTGAAAATATAATTTTATCACCTATTTTATTATTTTGTTCTACAATATATTTACTATCTATATTTTTAAAACATAAAAAAATATAATCCATTACATCAGTTGAAAATAATTTATTAATTTTTTTTTTATATATTTTACCACTTCTTGTAATATACCCTATTTTTGATGGAATAATATCGTAATTATCAATTATCATATTAGTATGTTGGACATTATATTGATATGGAATTTGTGTAAATCCAGTAAAAATAGGATTATTCTGTGTATTATGTGGTGATTGATGATTATAATAAGGTCTATTTATTTTGCGTATTGTTAAATTATCACCTGTGTTATTTAAAGGATAAAAATTAGTAAATATAGATTTATTATTTTGAAGATCTAATTCTATTGTTGAAAAATCACTATTAACATATGATACTTCAAATTTAATATTATTAAAAAGATCATTATTATTATCTATTGATATTGTTCCTCCAAAACCTTGATATCTACCTTTTATTGTTATGTTATTATAATAAATTTTATTTTGTAAATTATTTTGTATTGAATCATATGATTCATTTTGCATAAACAATTCAACTGTAAAAATATATTCATTTGTTTTATTAATCATTTTAAAATTATACGGATTATCAATAGATATTCTATTTTTAGGAAATAATGGATCACAATTTGTAAATACACCACTTAATAAATTACTATTATTTATTTTGACATAACATTTATATATATCAATATTTTGAGGATTTTTGAATGTAGTTTTAAAACCATTTATAATTGTTAAGATATAATCCATAGTAGCATTTTTGTCATTACCATAATAAAATAATTGCATATTATTAAATATATTGTCATTTGATGCTGTCTTATTAAGGGTAAAAAACACCCATCTGTAATTTATATAATTATCAATCCATTCTTCACTTTGTTCTGGATTATTACCATTATTAATCGGTTCATAAACACCTGAAATAGGAATATCATATATATTATGTTCTAAAAAATTTAAATTGTCTTCTTTTTGAATCATCTCAATATTATAAATACCATCTGGTATGGGTTTAATATATTTATTATTATGTTCTATTTCATAATTAACATTATTGAATAAATTAGTTCGTTCTATTGTTTGAAATCCAATATTGGGCACCACGATACCTTTCATACCTGATATACTAATTTTTTTACTAGAATTTGAATTAAAAGCATTTATACCACACTTATTTATTCCATATAAATCTATATTTTGTTCAGATTGATAATATATCTTAGTGTACCATTCTCCATTAACTATAATATTTTGTGTAGATAGACAATTACATATTATATTATTTTTATTGTATATATTTAATAATTCATCTGTTCCAGATTTATATGTAGGTTCATAACTTGGAATATTAAATCTATTATTAGAAGTTATAGTCATTGGATTAATTAAAAGAATAACAGGTAAATCATTTTTATATTCATATTTTATAGGATTTTTTAAAGTTATCTTCAAATATTTTGAATTAGAAACTGGGTAAAAATTATCAACACTTAATATAATGTTTGTCTCCTCATGCAATATATCATCTATATCTATATCGGAATTTATATTGGATAAACTTTGAATATAATTAATGAATATAGAGTTATAACTTCCATAATTAATTTTAATTACCATTCCTGGTTCTATATTAATTATTTCTTTAGAATTACCTGATGACCAATTATCTTTAAGATAAATAACATTTTGTCCCTTTACAGTAGTATTTGTTGATAATTGATTTATTAGAATTTGTTTTTTATATATCGTAGTATAATAATCTTTTATTAAAAAAGGTGTTCCACGATAAACAGTGTGTTTTAATTTAAATTTAAGTTTAATTTTAAAAATGCGATATACTGGATTTGTTATTGTATCTGTTTTTGTGATTATAATTCCATTGCTTCTTTGATATTTAGGAACTAGTTCACTTAATATTTTTTCTCTATCACTAACGTTTAACATAACAGGATCACACGATTCAATTACATTGTTTTGAATTTCTTGATTATATTCCATATTTTCTATATTTGAATTGCGTAGCTCATCTATATATATAAAATTAAATAAAATTATAAAATTAGTAAGATTACATCTATTAAAAGTTTCATATATTTTAGGTATGTTTGGCAAAATAATAAATACTTCTTTATCACTTAATATTTTTTCATTTCCATAATTTCGCATATTAGAATCAAACCAAACAAATCCATATAAAAACTCAGTTTGATTATTTATAAATATTTCCAATTTATCTATAATATTACCATATATTTGTGGAGTGCATAATGTTGAAATTGTGTCCTTATCAATTGTGTTATTTGTAAATGCATCTTTAATAACATCATCACTTAATATATTTTTGAAAATATTACTATAATATTGTATAATAACTCCACTAGGATTTTCATTATTTCCATATATAAATTTATTTTGATACTGAATACTCTCAATGTGATAATTTTTAGAACCACATATATAAAATATATTATCTGTGCGTCTTATTTGATATTGATTTAAATTTAATATATTATTATCCATTTCAATATTCCAATTTAAATTTATCATGATATTATTTATTGGATTTAAATCAACAATTAATTGATAAATATTTAATATTCTAAATAAATCGGTCATGTTAGGATTTGCTGTTTTTAAAGAATTAAGATTAGGTGCTATATTTAAATCTTCGTAGCAAAATTTTAATAAATTTGCTGTATCAATCATGTTTATCATAACTCGGTAACTTCCTTCATCTATATATTTATCTTGATTATGATATATATGATTTTTAAATATAGTAATATGATATCCATTTTTAAAATTATCAATATTTTGATTATTTAAATTGTATAGTTTCATAAATATTGTCTCAATATTATCTATTTGATTAAAGTTTAATGCCTTATCTTGTGTATCTATATTTTTAGGAATAATTTGTAAAATAGTTTTATATTTTAAATAAGTATCATATAAGTAAATGCCTTTATTATTATCATCTATTTTTATAATTTTGCTTGTTAATTTATTAATATTTTTTTTATCATTAGTAAATATAAATGTCCCATTTATTAAATTATTTATATTATAATTTTCTAGTTTTATATATGCAATGTATTTTTTATTATATTGTATATAATAATCATTATCAATTGAAGTTTTTAGAACTTTACCTATTTTTAAAAAATTATTATCATAAATATCAATATTTGATTTAAAAATGAATCTATCTATAGATTCTAATTCAAAACGATAAATATTTTTATTACTTATATCAATGTAATTATCAGTTATATCAAAATATAAATGACGATCTCCCTTAGTCCATATTAATATATTATTATCGTCAATAAACCAAGGTAATATTTTTTTAAAAATAAATTTATTTATTATATTTGATATAACACTAGATATATTATTAGAAGTTAAATGAGGATTTGTATATGATATATCTTCGGTTAACTCACTGATTTTTAAATGATTTGATAGTAATGTATTTTTATGACTGTTTAATATTAAGTCAACTAATGGTTGATTATTATCATTTACGCCGTTAATAAAAAAATTATTATTCACTATTGATATCATATCAGCAATCGTTTTTTCAGGTAGATTCATATTATCAGTGGGTCCTAATTGAATAGAAACACCTAATTCTACTAAGGCTAAACGATATACAATGAAGCTTAAATACATCTCAAAAGAAATCATTGATTTAACATTATTAACATTATAACTATAGACATTAAAATAATCTCGTTGCACACTTGGTTTGATTTTAATGTTATCCAAGTATACTATATCACCTATATTATAATCTTTAATATTTGAAACTTCTACATATAATTTATTTTGTATTATATTATCTGACCCATATGTAAAATACATTTTTCTTATGCCTCTTATATTATATTTAATTTCATTATTGAAATTATATCTCCAATCTATTTGTTGGTTATTATTTTGATAATCAAATTGATTAATAAGATCAATTGTATTCAATCCGAGTATTTTATATGGTGTATCATATAATCCTTGTTGATTTTTACCTGAAAAAAAACAATATTTATTTGGTATTAAGAAATCAACATCAATATCTTTATTCGTAAATTCAAATGAATAATTATATTTAAAATAAATTTCAAAACCAGACTGTGTATTGTTAACTTGTTGAATTGGCCAATAATTAAAAGGAATAAATTTATTATAATTAGTGATATCTATATTATTATTTTGATTATCAAATTTATAAAATTGATATGATTGTAGATTAAATTTATTAATTAAGTCTAATAAAAAAATTTTATTTGTATGCTGATATAATAATTTAAGATAATTTTTATAACCTAATCTAATGATATCATATGTTGGCAGAGTATTATGAATTTTATATATTTCTGGATATTCCATAAATCTTCCCCATTCATCTGGAACAATCATCGCTATTACTTTTGACTTAAAAAAATAAATAATATCGCCTACAAAAAAAGGATGACTTATTTTATTGTCTCCTGTCATTTGTATATCTATCTTATAATTACCATAATCATTTGAAAATTTATCAATTATTTTGGAAACTCTACCCATTTTATAACTTTCGTATTGATAATAGACATTATTTATGACAATACAATTTTCAAATAATTCTATGTTATTAGCAATACCACTATTAAATATAACCTCATTATTATTATAGGAAAAACTATTATTAAAACGATTTAACAAAGATATACCTGAATAAATACTATTACCTCTTAAATTTGGATAGTCTTTTCTAAATAAGTTAGGATTTAAACTCGTTTTTCTTAATAGTGATTCAATATCATTTAAAAATGGTTCATATTTCAGATTATTTTTGTCAATATTATTTGGATACATTACACGAATTGTGTATTGAAGAGTGGGTAATATTCTTACAGTTAATTCTTGAGATAATAAATCAGTAAGTTGTGATGGAATATTATCAATCATTTTATTTAATTTAATAAATATAATCTGATTATTTTGTATTATTGAATTATCTATTTGAATAAATAAATATGTATTTATATTATCATAAATAAATTTATAATATTGGTCATTGAGTTTTTTTTTATAACATTTAATATCAAGTTTTTTAGTATTTTTATCTAAAAATATTTTAAATTCTATCTTCATATAATTAGGATCATTTATTAATTCATTTGTTATACTCACATTTTCCAATTGTTTTTTAAAATAATTATATTTTTGATAATATATACTATTTAATTTTTTTTCAAGCATAGTTATAAATTCAATATCATTATAGTATCCATTATCAATAGATATTTCGTATATAGGATATAATTGATATGTTTCTAAATTCTGCATATTAAATTTAGAAGGTATTGGTTTTATGTAATTTCTATTATAATTAGTATATTTGTGTGTTATTTTTGTAGTAGTTGTTGTAATAGTTGTTGTCAAAGTTTTATTTATATTTATTGTTACTAGTTTAGTAATACTTATTGTTAATTTCTGTAATTCATATATATCTGTGCTAGAAGTTTGAGAAGTTTTATTATATATTTCTGAATTTTGTTCATTAACTGTAACTGTATTTGTTGTATTATTTATTTTTTCTTCACTAGAATAATTATAAAATTTTGAAGAATCTTCTATATATAGAAAAAAACCACTATTATTTAAATATTCAATTTGAAAATTATTGTCTTTTTCAAAAAGTATAGAATAATTACAAGGATTATAGTAAAAAGTTAATGCCGTGCCTAGTATTTTATCATCTTCTGTTATTAATTGAGAACTATTATTAGCTAATAAAAAATTATTTGATTTTGTTATAAGTTTTACTTGATAATTCTTACTAAAATGAATATCAGTAATATCTATATCTGTTTTTAATGATATTTGAAAAAAAAATATATCAAGACTTTTATCATAAACTCCATTATTAATTATATCAGCCTGAAAAACAATTTTGTTAGAACCATCCATCTTATTATCAAATTGAATATAATCAGTTATATTTGTTAATGTCAAATTTTGTAATAGTGTCTTACTCATATTTGTAGTAGGTGTTGTCACATATTTATTACCGTTAAAATCTGTTTTATGTGGTTCAATTACCATATTTACGATGATATCATTAACTACACCTATCCTCTCATAACTAGAAGTAATCGTAAAAGGTATAATATTTGGATAGCTTGTAGATTGTTCATCTATATAAGGAAATAATATAGGTTCTAATGTTCCTGTATAATTGAGAATAAAAGGTGATATGTTAATTGTAAGATTATTAAAACCAAATATTAATACTGAATTACTATTAAAAGTCAGTGTAATGTTATTTTCAAAATTAACTACAGGTTTAGTTGTTATTCCTAAAGTTATTCGTTTATTACTATAAGTGCATTTCCAACCAATAGCTCTAGTAATATTAGTATTACCTGATATCCAATAAGGTATTAATGTATTCAGTCGTTCAGCAATATGAGTTGCTAAAGTAGCATAAGTATAATATCCATTAACTAAACGTACAGTAGTTTCATTTATATTGCCTTCACTTTTTATTGTAAATGTATTATTATCATTATAAATATTATAATATGGTAAAGTGCCTACATAACCGGTTAAAAACATATTGTTCATATAGTTTGATAATGTTAATCCAGAATATTCAGCATAATAATAATATATTCCATTATTATCACCCATATATTTAACTAATGTAGTAGTTATATCCTCAATTACCATATTATTCACAATCGGTTTAGCAACTATATTAGTATTAATATATTTTAATGGATCAATAATTGAATCAGGTCGTATGCCAATAATATATGTTATTATATCAGGATTAATAAATGTATTAGCTTTAATTAAATCAAGTGTAATTAAACGATAAATTTCATAATCATAACGTAATATATTTTTCACTTTCTCTTTTGTTTCTGCATAATAACCCATACTAAAATAATATGTATCATTTTTATACTCTGAATATGATATAATATCGTTATTATTAATAAATTCTATATCAGTTATAGATTTTGGATTTTTAGCGTAAAATTTATTTACATTATCTGGCTCATAAATATTAGAATATTTTGTTGGATTAAAATTTAAAAGTGATACTTTTATACCTAAATTATATTGAATAACTGGATCAAAATTATTTAATGAACCATTAAATATTGATTTTTTATTTATATCCGAAATTGTTAAATCCTGTAATTTCCCTATTAAAATTTTCATATTATCAACTGTATGCATGTATAAATCAAAATAAATTGTACTGTCAGAATTATTACTATATTTATCCATATTACCCAATTTCATTGTAATATTATCCATCCAATTTACTGTGGTTAATTCCATTTTATAACTATCATTATTTACATATAATATATAATCATTTGAATAGATCAAAGGCATTTTATTATTTAATGTTGATATAGGTTGAATTAAAATTGGCATATTTTTATGATTGATTAAATCATTGATTATATCTAATGTATAAATATAATATAATTTATCATTTGAAAAAATATCATTTTTTGAGTTGGTGCTAAATGTTTCTAGTTTTTTATTATATTGAATAAGATAATAATAGGCTAATTCAAATATATTTTTATTTGATAAATAATAAAATGTATTATCATCTTTTATACTATTCAGAATATTAGTTAAAATAAAATATATATCAGTTGCTAAATAAATATTAGGATATACATTTTTATTTTTATTCTGATAATATCCATTAGAATAATTGTTATTATCTATTATTGCTTTTTTATAAAATAGATCATAATTAATGCGGTTTCCTACATATTCTATATTACTGACTAGATTCATATCATTATGTAATATAAATCTAAATTTATTATTAATTTGAAATTTATATTGTCCTATTGAATATTCATCATTATTAATATTAAAGATAACACTTGGTAATTTAACATCCATTAGTTTTATACTGTGTATATTATAAAGACTTTTTGATAAATTTATTTTAAAATAACTTGTATTTGGATAACCTATAATATTTTGAATTACTTCAAATATTTTAATTCTTTTAGTATTATCTTCAAAAATATAATCATTTATATACTCTTTAGTTTCCACCGATCTATATTTAATGTAATAAAAATTAGGGGTATTTGAGTTTATAAATTCATTTTCACTAATATTAGATAATATTCTTGATATTTGATTCCATCTAAATACTTCTAATAAGTATTTATTTGATATTGGATATACATAAAATATTGGAGCATTTTCATTTACATTATATTCAAGTTCTACAATAGGAATATTATTAATGTATATATTATTTTTATCTATTGCTATATTTTTGAAATATATATTAGTATTTGAACCAAAAGGATGATCTGGATGATAAATATATAAGTTATTGGGAGCATTATTGCTCATCAAAAACGCAAATCTATTATATTGAACTTGTTTAGAGATAACACGATCAACTAATTCACGATTCGTGCTATCTATTGTTATAAATGATTTTCGTAAATAGTGATTTCTTTTTTTAAATTTATCAATTTGATCCAATAATATACTATTAGAATCATATTCAAAATCTTCTTGTATATCTTCATCTATTCTACTATGTGAATAAAATAATTTACTTTCATCTCCTATTTTTTTTTTTGAAGACATAATAAATATATTACATAATTATATTTAATATATTTATTTTTTTACATTAACATATCAATTACTTTATTTAGTATCATTTTTTTTTCTATTTGATAGGGACGTATAGACACCATAGCCTCTTGAAATGTCATCCATTTAATACAACTTATCTCTATATCTTGATTTTCACTCATCACATAATTATCATAATCTAAAAATGTATTTGCTTTAGCAATATAGTATATATGCTTGTATTTTTTATTGTTTGAACCATAATATTTTTCTATAAGAGGATGATCTGTAATTATAATATCCATATAATCCGCAGGGTATTCTGTTTCTTCTAAAAATTCTCTTATAGCTGCGTCTAAATTACTCTCATTCATTTTTCGCTTTCCTTTTGGAAATTCCCATTCTTGTTCCAACCAATTATGTCGTGATTTATGTATAATATCATATAAGTTAACATATTCATTATTTTTATTAACAAAACCGTTTTTAATAATATAAAATTTTCTTTTTGATGCGTTATAATCATTATCAATTTTGCGTCGCAGTTCATCAGTTAAACTAGGAGAAGAAAAATCAACACAATTATAATCAATCGTATACCATAATTTTTCAAATGTTAAGTTTAAAATTTTAACCTTTTCCTCAATAGTCATTTCATTAAATATTCTATATAAATATTCTAAATTATGTATATTATATTTACCCATTATAAAATCCATGAAACCTAGACTAAATTTCCTTCTTATCATTAAAAATTTTACTTCATTAGTATATATATCTTTATGATATAGAATTATTCCCAGACTTATAATTGGTTCAAGACAATTTTTTAAAACATGTCCCAATTTACCACAATTGCAACAATATATTTTTCGTTTATGTTGTATTAAAGTTGCTAAGTTATTCATTAAAACTATTAATTTATATTATTCAAAATATCCTTAAGTATAAAAAAAAATTGAACTAATTAATAATATTAAAACAATTTATATATAATATATATCTAAATGTCTTTGTTTGTCAAAAATATCATTCACCATAAGTTATATTTACTCCCAAAGGATATTAATAGAAATACTGAAGAACTACTACTTATTAAACTTAAAAATGAATTAGAAGGTAAATGTATTAAAGAAGGATATATAAAGAAGGGTTCTATTGAAATTATAAAAAGGTCAATTGGTGTAGTTGACTCTATTCATTTTAATGGTAGAATTTGCTATAATGTAACTTTTAGTGCTGATATATGTAATCCAGTTGAAGGTTTTAAAATAATTGGAACAATTACAGAAATTAATAAAATGGGAGCTCTAGTCATTGAAGAACCTTTATCAATAGTTATACCTAAACAACATCACAGTGACTTAAATGTTTTTAAAGGACTAGAAATAGGTTCAAAAATACTTATAAATATTATTGGAACAAAATTTGAATTGTATGATACTGAAATTGATGCCGTTGGTGTAATACTTGAAAAAAAATAAAAAATATGTTAGTATAATTTATATATTTTAGTGATTTATATATATTGGTTAAATCTAATATATTTTTTTATTCATCGTATAGGTTTATGGGTAAAAAAAATTTGATAAAAATATAAATAATAATAGAAAATCATTAGCAATGACCACTGACTTACCTCAAAAGAAGATTTTAACTAAGGTTGATAGTCTAGAAGAATTGATCAGTGGGATTGACGAATTCCTCACGACCACATTTAAAAGACCAGACAAATATGTTGAAAATTATGTTCATCATAGAGAAACAAACACATTGTTAAGAAATCTTATGGAAGAAATTTGCGAACTATCGGTCCGATATCCAAGCTTGGGTGATTTTCTATTTCAACATTGGAATAGTTTTAATAATTTGGAAACGGTTATTCATGTTATCAAAGATATGACGGATGATGATGCGGATAGTTCTCCATTGATTGGACAATTTTTTGTAAGTGTAATGTATTTAAAATTATCAGTAATGGCTAATGTTGCTGAAGCTATTAATATATATAGTAATCTATTAGCGCTTGACAACATGAATGTTCGTGATTTAGATTCCCAAATCAGGCATCATGAATTGATACAGATTTACAATAATTCTAATGGTGATGATTGTGTGATGAGAAATAGTTATCACAATTTTGTTGTACTAGGTGTAAAGTTAATTATAAAATCATTTTGTCTACACTATCCGGAATCAATTCAGACAAGAAGATACAGACTCTATGTAGAATTGGAGTCAGCCGTTCAAGACAATATAATACCACGTGGTGGATTTATAAATATTGGAGACAGTAGTATAGATCAAAATGAAATGATTGAATTTCTAATGGACAGAAT
>Ga0194123_10003653_pt1 | contig 18196 bp, 17 predicted proteins | sample TA2MahsurfametaG_5_FD_155479 | JGI IMG/M metagenome (GOLD analysis project Ga0194123, IMG submission 155479) | Freshwater microbial communities from Lake Tanganyika, Tanzania - TA2015023 Mahale A surface | ecosystem: Environmental > Aquatic > Freshwater > Lake | place: Tanzania: Lake Tanganyika... | reverse complement strand
TACATCGACGACAAGAGCCACGTTGTGTGGCCGAAGGCCCAGGCGCAACGCGACGCCGTCCTGCCGCTCCCGGCGGGTTCGGTCTATTCGCCGCGCTAGGATCGGGAGGGACCCCGGGTCGTGTTGGTCGTCGAAGGTCTGGTCAAGCGTTTCGGCGGGTTCACGGCCGTCAACCAGGTGTCGTTCAAGGTCGAGAAGGGCGAGATTCTCGGCCTGATCGGCCCGAACGGCTCGGGCAAGAGCACGATCTTCAACATGCTGTCGGGGACGTTTCCCCCGACGGCGGGGTCGATCCTGTTCGAGGGCCAGCAGCTCGCGGGGCTGGCTCCGCACCGCATCATCAATCGTGGCATCGGTCGTACGTTTCAGATTCCGCGTCCGTTCCGCCGGCTGTCGATCTTCGAGAACGCCGCGCTCGCGGGCTACTACGGGCAGGGCAGCCACAGCCGCGCCAAGGCGGAAGACGCCGCGCTTCGCGCGCTGAAGGCGGTCGGACTGCCGACCGAACGGAGTGCCGCGGTGGACGGGCTGGGCGCTGCCGGATTGAAGAAGCTCGAACTCGCCAAGGCGCTGGCGACCGAGCCGAAGCTCCTGCTGGCCGACGAGAGTCTTGGGGGTCTCGACGAGCACGAGATGGATCAGGCCGCCGACATGCTGAAGCGCATCCGCGATGAGCTCGGCATCACCATCATCTGGGTCGAGCACATCATGGGCGTGCTGATGCGCGTGGTCGACCGTGTGATGGTGCTGGACCATGGCGAAAAGATCGCCGAGGGCCTGCCGGCCGACGTCGTCAACGATCCCCGGGTGATCGAAGTCTATCTCGGCACCGACGCGAGCGCCTCCCAGGCGGTCGCGGCGCGCGGCTGAGGGGGCGGACAATGCTGCAGCTGAAGTCGGTCGACGCGGGCTACGGGAGCTTCCAAGCGCTGTTCGGCGTGTCGCTGGAGGTGAACGCCGGCGAGGCGGTCGGCGTGATCGGCCCGAACGGCGCGGGCAAGACCACGCTGATGCGGGCGATTTCTGCGCTGATCCGGCCGAGCGCGGGCACGATCTCGATGGAGGGACGCGACCTCGCCCAAGTGGCGGCGCACCGCGTGATCGAGCACGGCATCGCGCACGTACCCGAGAACCGCCGCCTCTTCCCGAGGTTGACGGTCGAGGACAATCTGCGGATGGGCGCTTTCACCGTCGCGGCGCGACCCAAGTTCGCGCAACGCCTCGAGTTCGTGTTTGACCTCTTCCCGCGCATGAAGGAACGCCGCACCCAGCTCGCCGGCACCATGTCGGGCGGCGAACAGCAGATGTGCGCGATCGGTCGTGCGCTGATGTCCGACCCGAAGCTCCTGCTGCTTGACGAGCCTTCGGCGGGACTCGCGCCGGTGGTGGTTCAGCAGGTCTTCGAGCTTGTGAAGCGCATCCGTGCGAGCGGGCTTACGGTGCTGATCGTCGAGCAAAACGTGCAGCAGGTGCTGCGCGTCGTCGATCGCGCGTACCTCCTGGAGGCCGGTTCGATCCGGCTGTCCGGAAGCTCGGCGGAGCTCCTGGCGAGCGACACGATCAAACAGGCCTATCTCGGCGTGTAGGGCGGGACACGATGATGGAAATCTTCGACATCTACCTCGCCGAGGCGATCATCAGCGGCATCCTGCTGGGCGGCGTGCTTGCCCTGCTGGCGCTGGGGCTGAACCTGATCTTCGGCGTCATCGACGTCACGTGGATCTGCTACGCCGAGCTCATCATGATCGGCATGTACGGCCTCTACTATCTGTACGCGGTCTATGGTGTGCCGATGTGGCTGGCGGTGCCCGCCTGCATTGTGATCGTGGCGATCCTCGGCCTGTTGCTGCACTGGATCGTGATCGAGCCGCTGCTCGACGCGGCGCCGATCAACCAGCTGCTCGCCACCGGCGGCGTGCTGTTCTTCCTGCAGAGCTTCGCGACCGTCGTGTTCGGCATCGATTTCCGCAATCTCGGCATTCGGCTGCCGATTCTCGCGATCGGCGAGATGCATTTCAGCTACGCCCGGCTGCTGGCGTTCGGCGCGGCGCTGGCCGGCATGGTGCTGGTCTACCTGTTCATGACCCGCACCTACGTTGGCACCGCGATCCGCGCGATCGCTCAGGATCGCCAGATCATGGCTCTGATGGGGGTCGACACCCGCCGGCTCTATCTCGTGACCTCGGCGCTGGGGGGCTCGCTGGCCGGCCTCGCGGCCTGCCTGCTGGTCCTGCAGTACGATGTGCATCCTTTCGTCGGGCTCTCGTTCGGACCGATCACCTTCCTGATCTGCGTGCTGGGCGGCCTGGGCAATTTCATCGGCGGCTTCGTGGCGGCGTTCCTGTTCGCCCAGATCATCTCGCTGGGCGGGCTCTACTCCGACCTTGAGTGGGGCTACGTGCTGGCCTTCGCCTTCTTCATCCTGATGATGTTCGTGCGGCCGCAGGGCTTGCTGGCGAGGCGCTCGTGAACCCGCGCAACCCGCTCGTCTGGCTCGCCGCCGCCGCGCTGGTGGCGCTGCCCTTCGTCTACAAGCAGCCCTACCACCTGCATGTGCTGGTGCTGATCCTGATCTGGTCGTTTGCCTACACTTCGTGGTCGATGATGGGCCGCTTCGGCCTGGTGTCGCTGGGGCACGGCGGCTTCATGGGCGTCGGCGCCTACGTGACGGCACTGCTCTGGAACCATGGTGGCATCTCGCCCTGGATCGGCATCCCGCTTGCCATGGTATCGGCCGGCGTGCTGGCGCTGATTGTCGCCTGGCCGTGCTTCCGGTTCCGCATCACCGGTCACTATTTCGCGCTGGTGACGCTCGCGCTGTCGGGCATCGTGTTGCAGGTCATCACCGCCACGCGCGACCACACCGGCGGCTCGCTCGGCTACACGCCGGAACGCACCAAGGGCAGCGCGATCGCTGCCCTCCAGTTCGCCGACAAGGAAACCTGGTACCTGATCGCACTCGGGGTCTGGGCCTGCGGAATAGCGGTCTGGTACTGGGTCGATCGCAGCATGGCTCGCTACGCCATGGAGGCGATCTCCGAAGACGAGGACGCCGCCTCGGCGGCTGGCATCAACGTCACGATGGAGAAGATCAAGATCACGGTGTTGAGTGCGGTGATGACCGCGCTCGCGGGCGCCCTCTATTGCCAGTACCAGATGTTCATCTCGCCCGACACGGTGAGCGGCATCTCGGTCTCGCTGCAGATGGTGTTCGCCGTCGTGGTCGGCGGCATCTACGTGTCGATGGGACCGACGGTGGGCGCGATCGTGACGATCATGCTGGCCGAGGGTCTGCGCATCGGTCTCGGCACGAAGGCAGTAGGCTGGGACAACCTCATCTATGGCGTCCTGCTGGTGCTGTTCATCCTGTTCCTGCCCAAGGGCATCCTGGGGTCGCTGATGGAACGGCGCGCGAAGACGGCGAAGTAGGCGGACTCTATCGCGGCACGAGCGCAGCGACCGCAAGCGGCGCCGCGCGCCCGCGCAACTCGAGGGCGGGCATCGCGATGGCGGCGAGCCCGGCCGGAACCGGCGCGGCGTCGAGCACTTCACGAGAGACAATGACGCCGCCCTCGACCGTGCGTGCCGCGTCGAGCAGGCGCGCGGCGACATTCAGCGGATCGCCGACATAGGCGATTTCGCGCCGCACGTCGCCGATCTCGCCCGCGACCACGACGCCGCCATGGATCGCGGCGCGCAGCTCGGGAACGACGCCGTAGATCCGCCGGTAGTGGTCCGCGCGGTCCGCGATCCGGGCCCGCGCAGCGAAGGGCACGCCGAGCGCGTTGCCGTCGGCGATACCGCGGCTCCACTCCCAGGTGAGGATGGCCTCGTCGCCGACGTATTTGTGGATGTGGCCGCGGCCGTCGAGGGCGGCGTCGCTGATATCGCGGAAGAAGTCCGCGAGCAGGGCATGGAAACGCGGCGCGCCGAGCCGTTCGGCGAGACCCGTCGAGCCCGTGAGATCGAGCAGCACGAACAGCCGGCGCTCCTCGCGTGGGCGGACGTAGCGGCCGGTGAAGACGTCGCGCAGCGTGGTGAAACCCAGCAGGGCGCCAATCTCGAAGACCGTCAGCATGATCAGGGTGGCACCGAAGGAGAAAGCGATCACGATGCCCAATCGCTCGGTGAAGTTCTCCTGCGCGGTCGTCGATACGAGGGCGGCGGCTACTCGGGCGGCAAGAACGGCGAGCACGATCAGCAGGGTCAGGATGGCGGTCTTTGCCAGCAGATAGACCAGGAATGGCAGCCGGCGGAGCGCGCGCATCCAGCCGATCCGCCGCGCCCGCAGTTCGAGCAGTGTGGCCGGGACCGCGACCAGCAGCCCGTTCACGATCCCGATCAGCAGCGACGCCGGACGCGCGCTCGGGGTGGGGGCGACGAACCAGGCGAAGACCGAGCCAATAACCAGGCTGACCGCCGCCACGATTGCGACGATGCGCCATTCGCGTCGGCGCCGGCCGGCCGCGATCATGCAGCCCGCGCCAAGGCGCGCGCGAAGGTCGCGTGATCCACGTTGCCGCCGGAGCATACGACCGCGACCGCGCGGCCTCGCACCGGGAGTTTGCCGGTCAAGGCCGCCGCCAGCGCCACCGCGCCCCCCGGCTCCAGCACGAGCTTGAACTCGCGGAATGCGAGTTCCATGGCATCCAGCGCCTCGTCGTCGGTCGCGACCAGACCGGGACCGAGCAGCGCCTTGGCCAGCGGAAAGGTGACGTCGCCCGGCTCGGGCGCCAGCAGCGCATCGCAGATCGAGCCGGAGAGCCGGTCGTTCGAGCGCTTCGCGCCGGCGGCGAGCGATCGGGCGAGATCGTCGAAGCCGGCGGGCTCCGCCGAATGGACCGACGTCCCGGGCGAGAGGCCTTTCACCGCAAGCGCGATACCGGTGATCAGGCCGCCGCCGGAGCAGGGCGCCGCGACCGCGTCCAGCGTGACGCCGGCGTCGCGCGCCTGCTCGACGATCTCGAGGCCCGCGGTACCCTGGCCGGTCAGGATCCAGCGATGATCGTAGGGGGGCACGACGGTGGCGCCTGTCCGGGCGGCGATGCCGCGGCCGATCTCCTCGCGACTGTCCTTCACGCGATCGTACAGCAGGACCTCCGCGCCGCTCGCGCGAGTGTTGGCGACCTTGAGCGCCGGGGCGTCGGCGGGCATCACGATGGTCGCTTTCACGCCCATCAGTCGGGCCGCCTCGGCGAGCCCTTGGGCATGATTGCCGGACGACCAGCCGACGACGCCCCGCCCGCGCTGCTCGGCGGTCATGGCCGCCAGAAAGTTGTAGGCGCCGCGCAGCTTGAACGAACCAGTGCGTTGCAGACACTCGGCCTTGAGGAACAACCGCCCGCCCAGCCGCTCATTCACCCGCGCGTTCTCCAAGAGCGGCGTGCGAAGGACGGCGCCGCCAAGGCGCCGGCGCGCCGCTTCGACATCGGCGAAGGTGGGGAGGGGATCGACTTCGGTCATCTCTCAGGCTCCAAGCAGGGCGGGCAGGGCGGACAGGTCGCGGATCGTGCCCGCGGGGCCGAACCCGGGCAGATCCTGTTCAACGTTTCGAAACAGGCGGTCAATCCCGGCAAGGGGTCCGCCGCCTATGGCCTGCCCAAGGCCACGACCTTCTTCCTGCTGCGCCAGCTCGCGCTGGAGCTTGGCGGCGAGGGCATCCGCGTGAACGGGATCAATGCCGACCGCATCCGCTCCGGCCTGCTGTCGGCCGACATGATCGCAGCTCGGTCCGCCGCGCGGGGCGTCGACGCGGCGACCTACATGGCAGGCAACCTCCTGCGGGCGGAAGTCGAGGCGCGGCATGTCGCCGATGCCTTCGTCATGCTCGCAAGGGCCGAGCGCACGACCGGGCATGTGATTACGGTCGACGGCGGCAACATCGAGGCCGCTCTGCGATAGTCGCAGCGGCTTGTCCATGCCGCGGGCGTGCGGCGTCCGCGAGGCAACAACCTCTCAATCCGCCCGGCCTAGAGGCCCTGGCACGTCACGCGGCAGTCAGCGGCCGGTCGCGGGCGGCACGGCGCGGAAGGGGCCGTTCAGGCGGTCGCGGTAGACACCGACGCCTTCCATCACGCGCTGGACGTAGTTGCGGGTCTCGCGGAACGGGATCATCTCGATCCAGTCGACCATGTCGATGGTGCCGCCGCGCGGATCGCCGATGGTCTCGAGCCAGCGCGCGACCCGGCTGGGGCCGGCATTGTAGGCCGCGAGCGACAGCTCGTAGGACCCGCCGAATCGGTTCAGCATCTCGGCCATGTATTGGCTGCCCAGCGCCACGTTGTAGACCGGATCGGCCGTCAGCCGCTCCTGCGAGTAGGGCTGGCCCAGTCGGCCCGCCACCTCGCGCGCGGTCGCCGGCATCAGCTGCATCAGGCCGCGCGCTCCGGCGGACGAGATGGCGCCGGAATGGAAGGCGCTCTCCTGGCGCATCAGCCCCAGCACCAGCGCGCGTTCGATCGAGCCGGTCGGGCCGGTCTCGACCACCGGAAACGAAGCGTCGAACAGGGTGATGCCATTCTCGACCGCGCGACGGGCGATCGAGACGCCGATATCGGGTCGCCGCAGTTCCACCGCGAGCTGGGCGAGCAAAGCGGTCTCGCCCGGCGTTTGCACCAAACGGGCGAGACGCAGCAGGAAGGGCCGCGTGCGCTCGCTGTCGCCGGCCTGCGCGAGATGCCGCGCGACTTGCGCGAGTTCGCGCGCGCCCAGCGACTGGCGCTCGCTGTCGTTCACCGTCGGGTCGCCCGGCAAACGGGCGGCGCCGCCGGGCAAGCGGCGCGCGGCGAGCTGGCCATAGTAGGTATGGCCAGCCGCAGCGGCGCGGCGATACCAGTCCTGACCCTCGCGCGCACGGCCGGCCGTCTCATGGGCGCGACCCAGCCAGTACGCGGCCCGGCTCTTCGAGATGTCGGTCGCCACACCGACATGCAGCTTCTGGAAGTGCCGCACCGCATCCTCGGCGCGCTTGAGATGGCGCAGCGCGATCCAGCCGGCGAGGAACTCCGCCTCGGCGAAGGCCACGCCGCGCGTCTGACCGTGCGGGACAGCAACGGCGTAGGCGTCAGCGGGGCGCTTGGCCGCCAGCAGGTCGCGCGCCAGCTGATGCCGCTCTGTCCACCACTCTTCCGACTGGGTTGGCGGCGGCGCGAGAAAGATCGCCTTCGCCTCGTCGAGATTGCCTCCCCGGCGCAACCAACGGGCGCGCTCCAGGCGGAGCTGGGCCTCCGCAAGTCGCGGCGCGGGCACGCCGCGCAGGATCGCTTCGGTGTCTGGTGCGCGTTGTGCCATCGCCAAACGCGCGGCCGCCACGGCGCGCTCCGCTGGCGGTAGGCGCGATGTGAGGTTCGTTGCCACATCCAGGCGGTTCTCGCGCATCAGCCGATCGAAGCGTGCCACCTCGTCGGCCGGATTGAGATGCTGGCTCCAGCGCTGGAGGAAGAGCGATTGGTCGGCCTCGCGAAAGGTGCCGGTCCGCCAACTCTCGCCGGCGAGCTTCGCCAGCTCCGCGGGGTTCGTGACCTCGGCGACTTCCAGACGACGGATCAGCCCCTGGCTGGTGAGGGGCGGAAACGCCTGGAAGTAGCGCCACACCTCGGCGGCCGCCATCGTGGCCGGGATGCGGTCTTCGGCTTGCCGGCGCAGGACCTCGGGCTCCGGCCAGTCCGGGTTCTCGCGCAGGAACTTCCAGATCGCTCCGAACTCGGCGTCGCTGCGCGGCGCGACCCGCAGCACCGACCACTCTACATAGCGATGCAGGAGCGGCTGGGGGAAGTTCGCTACGTTGGCGCGGGCGGCGGCGTAATCCTTGAGGTCGAGGGCAGTCAGCGATGCCTTGAAGGCTGCGGCTTCAGCAGCCGTGAGCGGCTTTGCGCCGCCCAGCGCCTGCGCGATCGGGCCGGAGTCAGGCGGCGGGGCGAGACCACTATCGCCGCGGCCGAGCGGCTGCGGCAGAGCGAGTGAGCCCGGTGGCGTGGCCGTTCGGGGACCGGTCGTGGTCGTCGGCGCGGCACTGCCGGGCGGCGTGCGGCTCACGCCCGGATCGGGTTTGGCCTCGCCGGGGCCGCGCAGGACGGTGACGCCACCCTGCGCAAGGGCGGCGCCGCAAAGCGAAAACGCGATCAGGAACGCGGGAATACGCAGCACGCAATCACCCTAAGCACGGGTTCGCGGCATCACAATGGCGGGCCGGCGCCTTGCGAGCCCCGACCCCCCGCCCTATGGTGGGAAATCGCCGAAAACGGCCCCGGAAACCGGAGAGAATCATGTTCAGCGGCTCGCTCGTCGCACTCATCACGCCGTTCGCCAAGGGCGCCGTCGACGAGAAGGGATTCGAGAAGTTCGTCGCGTGGCAAATCTCCGAGGGGACCGACGGGTTGGTGCCGTGCGGCACCACGGGCGAGTCGCCGACGCTGAGCTACGACGAGCACAAGCGGGTGATCGACATCTGCATCCAGACCGCCAAGGGGACCGGCGTGCCGGTGATCGCGGGCACCGGGTCCAACTCCACCGATGAGGCGATCGAACTCACCCGGCACGCCAAAAAGAGCGGCGCCGACGCCGCCATGCTGGTGGTGCCCTACTACAACAAGCCGACGCAGGAAGGCCTCTATCGTCACTTCAAGGCGGTGGCTGAGGCGGTCGATATTCCGATCCTGCTCTACAACGTGCCGCCGCGGACCGGTGGCGACATGCAGGTCGAGACCGTGATCCGCCTGTCGCAGGTGCCGGGAATCGTCGGCATCAAGGACGCCTCCTACGACATGGCGCGGCCGACCCTGACGAAGCTCAAGGCGAAAAAGGGCTTCATCCAGCTCTCCGGCGAGGATGCGAGCGCCATGGGTTTCATGGCGCAGGGCGGCGATGGCTGCATTTCCGTGACCGCCAACGTGGCGCCCCGGCTCTGTGCGGAGATGCATGATGCGTGGAAGGCGCGCGATCTCGACAAGGTCTTCGAGATCCAGGATCGGCTGATGCCGCTCCACAAGGCGCTGTTTGTCGAAACCAGCCCGGGTCCGGTGAAGTACGCCGCCGAACTGATCGGCCAGTCCAAGGGCGAGCTTCGGCTGCCGCTGGTCGAGCCGGGCGAGGCGACCCGCAAGCAGGTCCGCGAGGCGATGGTCCACGCCGGGCTGATCAACTGAGCGTCCCTTGTCGAAGAAGGCCGAACCCGAGCGCACGGTCGTTGCCAGGAACCGCAAGGCGCGCCACGAATACTTCATCGAGGAAAGCTTTGAGGCCGGCCTCGCCTTGACCGGTACCGAGGTGAAGTCGCTGCGCTCTGGCCGCAGCACCGTGGCCGAATCCTACGCGGCCGAACGCGGCGGCGAGATCTGGCTGCTGAACGCCAACATCCCCGAGTACGCCTCGGGCAACCGCAACAACCATGAGCCCCGGCGGGCGCGGAAGCTCCTGTTGCACCGCCATCAGATTCGCAAGCTGATCGGTGCGATCACCCGCGAGGGGCGAACCGTCGTGCCGCTCGAGGTCTATTTCAATGCGCGCGGCCGCGCCAAGATCGAGATCGCGCTCGTCAAGGGCAAACAGGCGCATGACAAGCGCCATGCCATCAAGGAGCGCGACTGGCAGCGCCAGCGCTCACGCCTGCTCCGAACCCGATAGAGGGAGGCGGCGATGGAAAGAACACCGCAGCGCAACTTTCCCGAGGCCGAGTGGCGCATGCGCGTCGATCTCGCGGCCGGCTATCGGCTGGTGCGGCACTTCGGGCTCGATGACCTCATCTACAATCACATCACCGCGCGGGTGCCGGGCGAGGATGATCGCTATCTGATCAATCCCTACGGTCCGCTGTACGACGAGATGACGGCGTCGAACCTGATCAAGATCGATATCGATGGCGCCATTCACTGCGAGACCGACGGCGAGATCAACCCGGCAGGCTACATGATCCATTCGGCCGTGCATGCCGCGCGCCACGACACGGTGTGCGTCCTGCATACACACAGCCACTACGCGACTCTCGTCTCAACGTTGGACGAGGGCTTCGTGGCACTCACCCAGACGGCGTTCCAGTTCCATGGGCGGGTCGCCTACCACGACTATGAGGGCTTCGCGCTCGACGCTGATGAGCGGCGCCGCCTGGTGATGGATCTCGGCGAGCGCAACGTCATGGTTTTGCGCAATCACGGTGTGCTGACGCTGGGCCGCTCGGTCGCAGAGGCTTTCCGGCGCGCCTACTACTTCGAGGCCGCCTGCCGCATGCAGATCGAGGCGCGGGCCGCCGGCAAGACGCGCCAGCCGCCGGCGGAGGTGATGGAGCGGACAGCGCAGCAGTGGGCGGGCGGCGCCGCCGGTATCGGCGGCGGCGGAAGCACGCGCGAGTGGCCGGCCCTGTTGCGCATGCTGGACCGGCTCGATCCGACCTGGCGACACTGAACACGAGAGGTGATCGTGACGACCGTGCTTGTGACGGGGGCCAATCGCGGCCTCGGACTGGAAATGGTGAAGCGCTACGCCGCGCGCGGCTGGCGGGTTCATGCCTGCGCCCGCGATACGGCGGGTCTGGCGGGTCTCGCGACCGGTGTGGTCGCGCACCGGCTGGAGGTGACCGACCAGGCTGCAGTCAAGGCGCTCGCCGCGACGCTGGCGGGTGAGGCGATCGATCTTCTGATCAACAACGCGGGCGTGAGCGGACATGAGGCCGGAACGCTCGGCACGCTCGACGCCGCCGTGTGGAAACGGACGTTCGAGATCAATGCGCTCGCACCGCTTCTGGTCGCCGAAGCCTTCGTCGAGCACGTTGCGCGCTCGAGCCAGCGCAAGCTGATGGCGATCTCGAGCCGGCTAGGCAGCATCGAGCAGAACAGCGAGGGCGGGCGCTACGCCTACCGGGCCAGCAAGACCGCGCTGAACATGGCGTGGCGCAGCCTCGCCGCCGACCTGCGCGGACGCGGGATCGTATGCACCGTTCTGCATCCTGGCTGGGTGCGCACCGACATGGGCGGCAAGCAGGCGCCGCTGTCGATCGAGGAGAGCGTCGCCGGACTGCTCGCAACCATCGACGCGCTGGGGCCTGCCGATTCCGGGGGCTTCCGCAACTACGACGGCAAGCCCCTTCCCTGGTAGGCGCGCGATGCTGCTGAACGAAGAACAGACTCTGGTGCGTGACACCGCGCGCGCCTTCGCCCGGGAACGGGTGGCCCCGAACGCCCGCGCCTGGGAGGCGGCCGGCCGCGTGCCGCGCGAGGTTCTCGTCGAGATGGGCCGGCTTGGCTTCATGGGAATGTGCGTGCCGCCCCAATGGGGCGGGGCGGGCGCCGACATGATGAGCTACGTGCTGGCGCTCGAGGAAATCGCCTGGGGCGATGGTGGGCTCAGCACCATCATGAGCGTCAACAATTCCCCCGACTGTGCCGCGCTTCAGGCGTGGGCGAGCGACGCCCAGAAGGAGCGCTGGCTGGCACCGATGGCGCGCGGCGAGATCCTGGGCGCTTTCTGCCTCACCGAACCGCAGGCTGGATCGGACGCCGCCAACCAGCGCACCCGTGCCCGCCGGGTCGAGGGTGGATGGGAACTGGACGGCGTGAAACAGTTCATCACCCAGGGCAGCACCGCCGATGTCGCGCTGGTCTTCGCTGTCAGCGATCCCGCTGGGGGCAAGCGAGGCATTTCCTGTTTCATCGTACCGACATCGACACCGGGCTATCGTGTGGCGTCGATCGAGAAGAAGCTCGGCCAGAAGTCTTCCGACACCTGCCAGATCGCCTTCGAGCGTTGCCGCGTGCCCGCCGACGCGCTGCTGGGGCCCGAAGGTTCGGGCTACCGCATCGCGCTCGCCAATCTGGAGGCCGGCCGCATCGGGATCGCGGCGCAGGCCGTCGGCATGGCGCGCGCGGCGTTCGAGGCGGCGCGCGACTACGCCCAGCAGCGCGAGGCATTCGGGACGGCCATCGTGAACCACCAGGCCGTCAGTTTTCGGTTGGCCGACATGGCGACCAAGATCACCGTCGCCCGCCAGATGGTGCTGCACGCGGCGGCCTTGCGCGACGCCGGCCAGCCCTGCCTGACCGAGGCCTCGATGGCCAAGCTGTTCGCCTCGGAGATGGCCGAGGAGGTCTGCTCCGCGGCGATCCAGATCCATGGCGGCTACGGCTACGTCGCCGACTACCCGGTCGAGAAGATCTGGCGCGACGTGCGGGTGTGCCAGATCTACGAGGGCACCAGCGATGTGCAGCGCCTGGTGATCGGGCGCGGTCTGGGCGCGATCTGAGGGTGGCTTGTCGCGCCGCGGACTGCGTGGGACACTGGCTGCGGGGAGAGACGACAGCATGTCCGGACGCGGTGTTGCGGCGCTGAGCAGCGTCCTTCGCGGGGCGCTCGCGGCGCTCGCGATGTTGACGTGTGCCGCGACGGCGCACGCGGACCCGGTCGGCGGCGCGGCCCGCGCCCTGCAGATGCAAACCGCGTTCAATCCGGCGCTGCCAGGCGCGGGTGAGGGTGTGCGCGTACTGGTGCGCAACCTGAAAGAAATGTCGGGCGGGCTGATCGCGGTGAAGATCCTCGAGCCCGGTCGGATCGTGCCAACGCCCGACATGCTCGACGCCGTGGTCGCCGGCGACCTCGAGAGCGCCTTCACCTGGTCGGGCTACGCAGTGGCAAAGGCCCCGGTGTTCCATCTCTTTGCGACGCTTCCGTTCGGGCCCGGCCCAGAGGATCTCGTGTCGTGGGTCCAGGAAGGCGAGGGCGGCCGGATTCATCGCGAGGCCTATGCGAAGCTCGGCGTCGCGGCGGTGCCGTGCGGCGTGCAGGGGATGGAGGGTGGCGGCTGGTTCCGCGGCGCGATCGAGAGCGTCGCCGACCTCAAGGACCGCAAGCTGCGCTTCACGGGCCTCGCGGCCGAGAGCTTGGCCCGCCTCGGGGCGCAGCCAGCCGATGTCAAACCGGGAGAGTTCTTCTTCAAGCTCCAGCAAGGCGCGATCGATGGCGGCGAAATGTCGACGCCTGCGATGGACGTGGCGCTGGGGTTCGAGAAGCTCGGCTTGCCCTACCGCATGCCCGGCTGGCACCAGCCGTCGGCGTTGATCGATTTCTTCATGCGTCGGGATCGGTGGGAGGCGCTGTCCGCGGCGCAGCGCCGCCAGATCGAGACGGCGTGCCGCGCCAACGTCGCCTGGACGCTGGCCCGCTCGCCGGTCCTCCAGGCCCACGCGCTGGAGCGGCTCGCGGGCGCGGGGATCGCGATCAAGACCTGGTCGCCCGCGCTGCTTGAAGCGTTCCGGCGCGAGTCCGGGGTCGTGATTCGCGAACTCGCCCAGCGCGACCCGGATTTCGCGCACGGGTTGGCCAGCCAGCGCGCCTTCGTGGAGCGCAACGCCGCCTGGCGCAGCATCCAGCGCCTCCCCTGAGCCCGCCCTTGCGTTGGCCCGCCGGAGCGGGCAGGACTGGTCGGCCATGACCGTCCTGCGATCCGCCCTCGATACTCGTTCAGACTCCTTCGTTCGTGCCAACGCGGCCACGCGCGCCCAGCTTGAGGACCTCGCGCGGCGCACCGACGCCGTTCGACTGGGCGGCGGCGAGGAGTCACGAAAGCGCCATGTCGCTCGCGGCAAACTGTTGCCGCGCGACCGGGTGGCGGCGCTTCTGGATCCGGGCTCGCCCTTTCTTGAGCTGTCGCCGCTCGCGGCGCTCGACATGTACGACAACGAGGCGCCCGGGGCGGGAGTCGTGACGGGTGTCGGCCGCGTGAACGGTGTGGAGTGCGTCGTTGTTTGCAACGACGCCACGGTCAAAGGCGGTACCTACTATCCCATGACGGTGAAGAAGCATCTCCGCGCCCAGGAAGTGGCGATGGAGAACCGGCTCCCCTGCATCTACCTCGTCGATTCCGGCGGCGCCAACCTGCCGCAATGGCCCGAGGTCTTCCCCGACAAGAATCACTTCGGCCGCATCTTCTACAATCAGGCCAACATGTCGGCGCAAGGCATCCCACAGGTCGCCGTTGTGATGGGGTCCTGCACGGCGGGTGGCGCCTATGTGCCGGCCATGAGTGACGAGACGGTCATCGTGCGCAAGCAGGGCACGATCTTCCTCGCCGGCCCGCCGCTGGTGAAGGCCGCCATCGGCGAGGTGGTGAGCGCGGAAGAACTGGGCGGCGCGGATGTGCATGCCCGTACCTCGGGTGTCGCCGACCACTACGCCGAGAATGACAGCCACGCGCTGGGCATCGCACGACGCATCGTGGCCAATCTCAATTGGCGCAAGAACCCGCCGGTGTCGCTGGCCGAGCCGCGGCCACCGCTTTACCCGGTTGAGGAGCTGCGCGGTGTCGTGCCGCCTGATGGCCGGACGCCCTTCGACATGCGCGAGGTGATCGCGCGCCTGGTTGATGGCAGCGAGCTCGATGAGTTCAAGGCGCTCTATGGAACCACGATCGTCACGGGCTTTGCCCGCATCTGGGGGTATCCGGTCGGCATCGTCGCCAACAATGGCATTCTGTTCAACGAGTCGGCGCTGAAGGCGGCGCACTTCATCGAGCTGTGCGGCCAGCGCGGCATCCCGTTGTTGTTCCTTCAGAACATCACCGGCTTCATGGTGGGCAAGAAGTACGAGGCTGGCGGTATCGCGCGCGACGGCGCCAAGATGGTGACCGCGGTCTCGACGGTGCAGGTGCCCAAGTTCACGGTGATCGTGGGCGGCAGCTATGGGGCCGGCAACTATGGCATGTGCGGTCGTGCCTACAGTCCGCGGTTCCTCTGGATGTGGCCGTCGGCGCGGATCTCGGTCATGGGCGGCGAGCAGGCCGCCTCCGTGCTGGCGACCGTGCGGCGCGACAATATCGAGGCGCGCGGCGGCAGTTGGTCGGCGGACGAGGAAGCCGCGTTCAAACAGCCGATCCGCGATCAGTACGAGCGCGAGGGGCATCCCTACTACGCGACGGCGCGACTGTGGGACGACGGCATTCTCGACCCGGCCGACACGCGCGACACGCTGGGACTCGCGCTCTCGGCCGCGATGAACGCGCCGATCGGGCCGACCCGCTTCGGCGTCTTCCGGATGTAGCGCGATGTCCGGCACCGGCATTGTCACGCGCGTCGAGGCCGGCATCGGCTGGCTGATCCTCGACCGTCCACGCGAGATGAACTCGTTCGATGGCGCGACCGCGGCCGCGATCATTGCCGCCGTCGCGGGTTTCGCGGCCGACGCGGCCGTCCGGGTGATGGTGGTGTCGGGCAACGGGCCGGCGTTCTCCGCCGGGGGCGATTTCAACTGGGTGATGAGCTGGCCCGGCCTCTCCGAGCGCGAACGCTACGAGGGCGCGCGCGCCATGACGGATGCAGTCCAGGCGATCCATGATTTTCCCAAACCGTCGATCGCGCGTGTCCATGGTGCGGCGGTCGGCGGCGGCGTCGGCGTCATGCTGGCCTGCGACTGGGCGATTGCGGCCGACGGTGTGAAGATCGGCATGACCTCGGCGCGCAACGGTCTGCTCGCCGGCATCGCGATCAAGGTACTGATCGACGCGGCAGGCCCGCGGGTCGCCCGGCAGTTGTTGCTTCATGGCGGCACCATCGACGCGGCCGAGGCCGCGCGCCTGGGGCTGGTCGACCGCGTGGTGCCGGCCTCGGGGCTCGACGAGGCGATCGGGGCCCTGGCTGGCGAGCTTATTCGCTCGGCGCCCTCGGTGCAGTCGCTGGTGAAGCGGCTGGTCGATGAGCTGGGCGCACTGCCACCGGACAGTGCCGCCGCCCGCGTGGCGCTCGAGGTCGCGCGGCAATGTATGACTGACGAGGCGCGCGAGGGAATGGGCGCCTTCCTCGACAAGCGCAAGCCGGCCTGGAGCCGCTGACATGTTCACCAAGATCCTGATCGCCAACCGCGGCGAGATCGCCTGCCGCGTGATTGCCACCGCCCGTCGCATGGGCATCCGCACCGTCGCGGTCTACTCCGACGCCGATCGTGGGGCGCGCCATGTCGCGCTGGCGGACGAGGCCGTGCATGTCGGCGGTTCGCCGGCGCGCGACAGCTATCTGCTCGCCGACCGGATTGCGGCTGCCGCGATCGCCACCGGTGCCGAGGCCGTGCATCCCGGCTACGGATTTCTGAGCGAGAACGCCGGCTTCGCCGAGGCTTGCGCCGCCGCGGGCATCGTCTTCATTGGCCCACCGCCGTCGGCGATCCGGGCCATGGGCTCCAAGAGTGAAGCCAAAAAGATCATGGAAAAGGCCGGTGTGCCGCTGGTGCCCGGCTATCACGGCGACGACCAGACCGACGCCCTGCTCCAGGCCGAGGCCGACCGCATCGGCTATCCGGTGCTCATCAAGGTGTCCGCGGGTGGCGGCGGCAAGGGCATGCGGGTTGTCGAGGAATCCAACCGGTTTCGCGATCAGCTTGCCGGCGCACGACGTGAGGCCAAGGCGGCGTTCGCCGACGATCATGTCTTGATCGAGAAGTATCTCGCGCGTCCGCGCCATATCGAGATCCAGGTCTTCGCCGATACCCGCGGTAATTGCGTGCACCTCTTCGAGCGCGATTGTTCGATCCAGCGCCGGCACCAGAAGGTGATCGAGGAGGCGCCGGCGCCGGGCATGGACCCCGCGCGCCGTCGCGCCATGGGCGATGCAGCCGTCGCGGCGGCGCGCGCCATCGGCTATGTCGGCGCCGGCACGGTTGAGTTCATCGCCGACCAGGACGGCACGTTCTACTTCATGGAGATGAACACCCGCCTGCAGGTCGAGCATCCGGTCACCGAGGCGATCACCGGCCAGGATCTTGTCGAGTGGCAGCTGCGCGTCGCCGCGGGCCAAGAACTGCCGCGCCGCCAAGAGGAGCTATCGATTTCCGGCCATGCCGTCGAGGTCCGGCTGTATGCCGAGGATCCGGATCGCGGATTTCTGCCGTCGACCGGACGGCTCGCCCACCTCAAGCTTCCCGCGCCCGGACCGCATGTGCGCATCGATACAGGCGTGCGCGCCGGCGACACGGTGACGCCGTTCTACGATCCGATGATCGCCAAGGTGATTGTCCACGACGCCGATCGGGCGTCGGCGCTGCGCCGCATGGCCGGCCTCATGGCGGCGACCGAGGTGGCGGGTGTCACCACCAACGCCCGCCTACTCGCGGCACTCTGCGGGCACGCTGCGTTTGCCGGCGGCGAGGTCGATACCGGCTTCATCGAACGTCATCGCGACAGCCTCTTTCCGGCCGCCGCGCCAGTCGATCGGCGCGAGCTCGCGGCCGCCACGCTGCACCGCGAACTTAGTCGGGCCGATCGCGCGCTGGCGCTGGCACGCACGGGTGCCGATCCGGACAGCCCGTGGAACGCCGTCAGCGCCGCGCCGCTGCTTCTCGAGACCCGCGAAGTTGTGCGGTGGAGTTGGGGCGGCGAGACCCACGAGCCCGCGCTGCTGCGTCGCCGCGACGGGACGCTGGCGATCGACTTCGGCGAGGGACCCGTCGCTGTGACCGCGAATCGGGCCGCCGATGGTGGCTTGGCGATCTCGCTCGGCGGACATGGTTTCGCCGGGCGCGCGGTTGAGGTGCCCGCAACCGACGGCGGCACCGACACGCTGGTCTTCGTGGACGGCATCCCGGGCCCCCGGCGCCTGCGTCTGGTCGATCCGTTGGATGTCTCGTCCTACCAGGCGACCGCCGCGGGCGAGGGCAGCGTGCGAGCGCCACTGCCGGGGCGGATCATCGACCTTAAGGTGAAGGCCGGAGATCGCGTCAGCCGTGGCCAGCCGCTGCTGGTTCTGGAAGCGATGAAGATGGAGCACACGCTCGCCGCCCCGGCCGATGGCACGGTGAAGTCCGTGCGCTTCGTCGCCGGGGAACAAGTGGTCGAAGGTGCCGAGCTGATCGAGTTCGAGGGCTGACCGCTCAGCGCGCGCCGTCGCGCGCGCCACCCAGCAGCCAGTTCAGCAAGATCGCGCCGAAGGTCGCGGTGCCGATGCCCGCCATGGAAAACTCGCCGAACTTCAGCGTGAAGTCGCCGGTTCCGAGTGGTCCTCCCCCTGAAAAGTGGTCCGCCCTGAACTATGTCTTTTGACAAGAAGGAGGACTGCAATGCCGAAGAAGAGGCACAAGCCTGAAGAGATCGTTTCGAGACTCCGACAAGCCGATGTCTTGATCTCACAGGGCCAGGATATCGCTGATGTCATCCGCCAGATCGGGGTGAGCGAGGTCACTTATTATCGGTGGCGCCAGGAGTACGGCGGGCTGAAGATCGAGCAGGTCAAGC
>Ga0194123_10003648_pt1 | contig 18217 bp, 19 predicted proteins | sample TA2MahsurfametaG_5_FD_155479 | JGI IMG/M metagenome (GOLD analysis project Ga0194123, IMG submission 155479) | Freshwater microbial communities from Lake Tanganyika, Tanzania - TA2015023 Mahale A surface | ecosystem: Environmental > Aquatic > Freshwater > Lake | place: Tanzania: Lake Tanganyika... | reverse complement strand
TGCTTACGTTCATTTTTTGAAAGTCGGAAACGAAGACTTTCTGTCCTGATTTTTTTTAAAGCTGGCATAATATTTTCTTTATCAATAAATATCATCTATTAATAAAAAAACACATCTGGAATACATTCATGTTTTTTGAAGTATTTATTACTAAAAGACATTATGAAAAAAGACAAAATTTATCAATTTACCTACCACCCAACCCAATTAAACCGAAAACCACAAACCAAAACAGAAAATTGGATAATTCATGAAAATATGATTCAAACAGGGACTACAATAGAAAATGTTTGTACGTATATTGGCAATGGATATGGCTATACCTTTACACCAAACCTATATTCTGACAATAAACCATCATCTAGCACCTTTATTGGAACCAGTGGCTTCTTTTTAGATTTTGATCAAAACTCAAATCCAGAACAAATTCTCAATAGGTTTTATGAGTTGAATATTAAGCCCAATTTCTGGTACACATCCTTTTCTGATACCCCGAAATTTAGAAAATTCCGAGTTTGCATCTTAATTGATGAGATTTTAAATGATTCAATAACTATTAGCAACATATTCTCTAATATATTTTATCATTTTCCTGCTGATAATGCATGTAAGGATGCTGCCAGAAAATTTTATGGAGGAAAAGAAGTATATTATTTAACCGAAGAACCTAATAGTTTAGAAATATTAAAATCCGAATCTACTTGGTCAGGGGAAAGAGCCCCACTTCAATTTGATTCTGAAAAACCTGTTAATCTATTATATACTAATAATAAGATTACAGGAAATTCAAAAAAGAATAAAAGAGAAAAAACATACTCGTCTGATCAGGCGAAAGACTTTACTTACCTCGAAAAACTGAAAAACAATGATTGTGATTTTTCAATTATTGAAAATAAATTGAGAGTTTTCAAAGAGTTTGTTAATCTAGAAAAACGATTTGATTATCTGGTTCTATATGGTCTAGCAACAAATCTTCACTGGCTGCAGGGAGGCATGAAATTAATGAAGAGAACTATGGAAGAGTACAACAAACTGAAAAATAATCCAGGTTCAGATATCTATCATGAACGTCATCTTGAGGTGATAAATCAAGTAAATGAAAGAAAATTATTCCCGCAATCTTTGGAATCTTTCTCAATATATCCAGAAGATAATATACATAAGAACATAATCAGTTGCTTAATCAATCCTAGAGGTGTTGTATTTGTGAATGACCCAGTAGAAAAAATTAGCCTTCAAGAAGGCGAGAAGATGTTTAACGATTCATTCCAAAGAGCTATGACATCAAATGCGCAATACACAATTATTAAAGCAGGTGTTGGCATTGGCAAAAGTCATATTTTGAAAAATATCGAAAATATCGCTATTTCTTTACCAACCCATAAATTAAAAGATGAATTATACGAGGAGATGAATGTTGATGCATTTAAAGTACCAGAATTACCCATTTTTGGGAATAAAGAAGTAAATGCAAAGATAAAATCATTGTATCAATCAGGATTAAGGGCTGATGTAATGAGTCTTATTCATCAGCTTTCAGAAAATGAATCCCCAGATCAAATCTTAGCTAAAACTTACTTAAAAGAGTTAGATGAAGCTAAAAATTGGAAGGGTACATTATTAACTACCCATGAACGATCTATTCATGAGGCAATGAATCAAAATACCATTATATATGACGAAGACTGCATTCATAGCCTGGTATCGCAAAAATCCTTCAATCTAACTGATTTTGGATTATTGTTATTAAAATACCCTGATCTAGCTTTGTATTTCAACGAATGCTACCAAGAACTTCAAGCAGCAGAAAAATCAATAATGCATGTAACTCCCAAATATGAAGTACCCATTCTTCTATTGATTGAGAAAATAAAATATGAACCATCAACGTCTAATTTTATAGAGTTTTTCAGTTCAAATCGATTTTACAAAGAAGAATTTACTGATAAAAAAGGGCAACTATATACAACTATACATTATTCTAAATTCAACACATTGCCAGAAAATAAGAAAATAATCATTCTATCCGCTACAATCAATCATGCCTTTTATGAAAAAGTATTTCCAGGAAAAGTTGAAGTACTGGAAATCCCAGAAATAGAAAATATGGGTAAGGTAACCCAATACACAAAATATTCAAATTCTCGAGAATCCTTGAAAAAACGAGATCAAAAAGAATTATTGGAAAAGATTGGGAATAAGCCCGTAATTACATTTATGTCAAAAAACCAAACCCTTAATCAGGAATACATTAAAGAGAACGGTGAATTAGGAATCTATTTTGGAAATACCCGGGGTTACAATGATTTAAAAGGTAAGGATATGATGGTGATTGGCACACCTCACATAAATGAAATTGTATACCTATTTCACGCAGAGTTTTTGGGTATAGACACAAACAACATTGATAAAAAAATGGACTACCAAACAATTCAACATAATGGAATGCAATTTAAATTTAAAGCTTTCAATAATCTAGATTTGAGGGGTATACAATTAAGTCTGATTGAGGGAGAACTCATTCAGGCTGTTGGAAGAGCAAGAACAATAAGAACAAATGCAAAGGTTCAAGTGTATTCGAATTTCCCATTAACTATATCAGATGAATACATATTTGATTGAAAAATAAGGGGTTTAATAGTACCGATTATGTCGTATTTATTAAGAATTTTAAATGTAGCCCTTTTGTAAACTTATTGAAACATCAAAGTATCCACATAATTTAGATTTTAACCCCGCAATCGATAGTTTGTCTAAGGGTAAATGAAAGTAAAAAAGGATGGCAAAAAGCCATCCTTTTTCAAATCATCACTGTATTTTATAAATAATACATTTGGACCTCACAAACCTCAATCCCGAGGGAGGGCATGAGGCCATACTGGAAATAACCAAAGATTAAATCTTCAGATTGATACGAAGAAAAATAACTTAAGGTTGAATCCTTTCTTTTTGGAGAATGGTCAAAATTCAGTTCCAAAATTGAAAATGTATCTGGAAATTCCTTTGGATAATCCTCCTCAATCAAATCGCATTTGAATTTGGTTAACTCTTTATCAGAAACCTTAACTATTAGGATCCTTCTATCTTGGCTCAATTCAACTTCAAGCCCCAGTGACATTAACTTTTTTACCGACATTCGCGGTATCATGCTAAAATATTTCATATAATTTATTGTTTATATGAAATGATACCATCTATTTTGAAAAAAGTAAAGTGTAATTAAAGTGATTATTATTTTCTCAGAAATTTGAAGTCAAAATGAGATAAAAATCCTAATTAGCCCATTCAACAATTTCATTAATAAATTCTGCATAAGGGTCTAATCCCAACATATATTCAATATTAGCTGGCGGAAGTCCATTATATACATGTATTTGAATCAATACATCTAATATCACAGTTCTAACATATGAACTATGTTCAAATTCGATATCATGATTTACAAAATAATCCTCAACAAGGATAACTGCATCTCCGACTTGTTCAATTGTTAACTCAAAATCAAAATATTGAGGACGAATTCCATTAGGACCATAAAATTTCCATACTTCTTGGGCAATTTCTTTTACTGTATTCATTTCGATAAAATACCTTGGTTTTTAAAAGGTACTAGAAATAGTAGCTAAAAAACTGCAAAAAGTAAACCTTAAACATTTACGATTTATTCATTTCATGATACTTATTTGAAAACAATATCTATGGAAAAGAGAAAAATCATCCTAATTACTGAAAAACAAGCAAAAATGCTGGTAAATCAGTTAATTTTAGAAAGTAAAAAATATAGAGGTTAACGGTCAACCTTTCAATTTATGCCAACTTATACCTTCAAAATAGATCTAATCAATACGGAACCATTGGTTTCAAGAACTGTTAAGGTATCGTCAGAGACTACTCTATATCTGATGCATCATATCATTCAAACCGTCATGGGCTGGGAAAATCGTCATTTGTATGAGTTCTCCATCAATAACATACTTTTTGCAGATAGTAGACTTGTGGATGAGGAATATGGGGATATCACGGATGTTAAGACGATCCTATTGGAGGATGTTTTCCCCAAAACTGTGACGACTGCCATTTACCTTTATGATTTTGGAGATGGGTGGAAGCATCAACTCGAACTGATTGAAATCAGCAATGCTCCGCAAAATGAATTGCTGCCATCGTTAGTTTCAGGCCAAAATGCATGTCCACCAGAAGACTGCGGAGGCGTTTATCGCTACCGAGAAATTATTGAGATTTTAGCTGATTCTACGCATGAAGAATATGAAAGCATAGTGGATTGGTTAGGTCCAAAATTTAATCCTGTTGCATTTAATAAATTAACAATTGAGAGAGGGTTAGGAATTTTGGGAGCTAAAATCAAGGCATATGAAAAAGGCTTCAAATAAACTCTTAATTCATTAAAACGCAAAACCCCACCAAGAGGTGGGTCATTTACTAAATAATTTTAAATGTACACTAGTGACTTACTCCTTTACTAAATAATACATTAGTGAAGGTTTTTATAATAATTTCGATATCAAAAAGTGTAGACCTTTTATACATGTATTCTTGTTCTAATTGAACCTTCTTTTCTATAGAAATATCATCTCTTCCATTTATTTGAGCCCAACCAGTTATGCCAGGTTTAAGTTTATCTACCCCAGTTGCTACACGTAAATCCATCAAATCATACTGATTATATAAAGCTGGTCTTGGACCAACAAATACCATATCACCTTTAATTATGTTTATAAGATTGGGTAATTCATCTAAACTTGTTTTTCTAATGAATTTGCCAATTTTAAGCAAGTATTGATCGGGATTAGTTAATAGATGAGTAGCAACATTCGGAGTATTTTTCTTCATGCTGCGAAACTTGTAAATATTAAAAAAAGAATAATTAATGCCAACTCGTTTTTGTTTAAAGAAAATTGGGGAACCATCTTCAATTAATATTCCAATAGCAACAAACAGAAATATTGGAGAGAGTATTATAAGTATTATAAGTGCAAAAAGACGATTAAACATTTTGTATTAAATATTTTACTGCTAAAATAATGAAGATATATGTGTCTTAGCCCCCTAAATGACTGGACTGATTTTTTAATTCAGTTTAGAACATTAAATTTAGGGAACCATGAGTACAAAACGTCGAAGTTGGAGTGTTGAGCAGAAGCTTCAACTCATCCAGGAAGCGGATCAGTATGGGATTACTGAGGCCCTTCGCAAGCACAACGTTGCACAATCGTTATTCCATCGTTGGAAAAGAGAGTTCAACCATGATGGTATATCGGGTTTGCAGCCCAAGTATCACAGTATTGACCCTGAAGTTAAACAGCTCCAGTCGGAGAATGAACGCTTGAAACGGATCATTGCGAACCAAGCTTTGGAGCTTGAGTTCAAAACCGAGCTTTTAAAAAAAAGCCGTTGAAGGTACAGGATGTAAAATCCTGTATACAGCTCTTTGAAAGTAAGATAATGGTTAGTCGGATGCTCAAATGGTGTGGCATCAACCGCAGTAGCTTCTATTACCGATGTAAATCGGGAAAACAGGGCCGTAGGCCATCGACACATACACAACTGGATGATGGTACTGAGGTAAGTAATATCAGCGTTATTCTTGCCGTAAAGTTTATCCTGGGTATCGAGTTTGTTGACTATGGATACCGGGTGATGAGTTCTTGTCTTCGTCAGGAAGGTTTTCTGATCAACAGGAAAAAGGTCTACAGGCTGATGGCTGAACAAGGTCTGCTGTATTGCAGTAAGATCCAGTCTAAAGCTGACAAGCGGAAGTTTGTGCAGTATTACACACAACAAGCGGAAGCCCCGATGCAGCAGCTGTGTATGGACATCAAGTACCTCTATATCCATGGTGTTGGTCGAAACGCATTGGTGTTGACGGTATTGGATGTTTATAGCCGCAAGATTTTAGGACAGCTTCTTTGGTGGCGTATCCGTAAGGAGCAGGTAAAATGGTTGCTCAGCAGAATCATTGAAAAACATCCTGTAAAAGGAATCACCCTTCGAAACGACAATGGCAGCCAGTTTATCGCACAGCTTGTGCGGGATTACCTCAAAGAGATGCAAGTAGACCAAGAGTTTACACATGTAGCCACACCAGAAGAAAATGCCTTCATTGAATCATATCATAGCATCGTGGAGCGATCCATAGAGCGACGGTATGAGTTTGAATCAATCTATGATGCTGGCCTGGTCATGAACAGGTGGAAAAAGCATTACAATGAAAGAAGGCTTCATGGAAGCTTGGGTGATAAATCACCACAGCAGGCCTGGGATGACTACTATGCTGGTGTTGATCTGCTTAGGCAACCAGAAGCCGCAAAGCCGGAGGAAAAGTCAAGGCCGGTGGTAGAAGGCCCTTGTGAAATGGCCACCACCGCTACGTATAGCCTTGAGTTTTCTGGAGGCGAGGCTATCTTTGCCGAAAGCAGAGGAAATACAGTCCAAAACAGACTAACCAATATCGAACTTTTGTCTAGTTTTTAAGGGGTCGAGACACCTTGTTCTCTCTTCTTAATGCAGCCAATTCAATTAAGATCTTGTGCGCTAAGTCCAAAGCCAATGGCATATAATCTTCTGTTTCGTTGGTTGCATAACCAAATATCATCCCTTGGTCACCTGCTCCTTGCTCTTCTTTCTTCTTTCTATCTACCCCTTGGTTGATATCAGCAGATTGCTCGTGAATAGCAGATAAAATACCACAGCTATTCGCTTCAAACATATATTCACTCTTAGTGTATCCAATCTTTCTAATTACACCACGTGCAATCTCTTGTACATCTAAATAAGCTTTAGACTTTACTTCACCAGCCAATACTACTTGACCTGTTGTTACCAATGTCTCACATGCCAATTTAGACTGTGGATCGAATGCTAAAAAATTATCAATTAAAGCGTCAGATATCTGATCCGCTACTTTGTCTGGATGTCCTTCAGAAACACTCTCTGAGGTAAATAAATAAGGCATATTCTTTTATTTAGATGTTTGTTGTAAAATATTTTTTAAATTTAATTGTGCAAATTTATAATCATCAGGTATACCAATATCTATGAAAAAACCTTCTGACAAAAAACCATAAATATTTAGGGTTTTTATTTTTTGTAAAAAATCAGTCTCAACAGAAAAAACTTGCGGATATTCTATTGTATAATCAAGGAATTTTTTTTTATTAAAAATTGTATACCCGGCACTTATCAGGCCCTCTGTTGTTTCTTTTTTTTCAATGAATGAAATTACTCTGCTATCATTATTTAACTCGACGGTTCCATATCGATTGAAGTTTTTCAATGCTTTTAAAGCAATAGTACAATCAGAATTTAGATGAACATGGTGTTGCATCATTTTTTTTAAATCAACATTAAAGTATGTGTCTGCATTAACAACTATAACATTATCATTATTTACTAAATTCATTGCTTTTTTTATAGCACCTCCTGTTCCTAATTGAATTGTTTCGAATGAATATTCATAATATATATCAATATCAAGTTGTGATATATATTCAGTTATTTGGTTAGATAAATATCCCAAAGAAAATATAAACTTTTTAACTCCATTTTTCTTTAAAAATTCGATAATGTACATTAAAAAGGGTTGATCAGATATTAATGCTAGAACTTTGGGCCTATCATTTACTACACTTTTAAGTCTTGTCCCCAATCCACCTGCAAGTATAATTGCTTCCATAGTTGAAAAATTAAAATTCAATATTTTCAGTTACAGGCGATGGATTCCAGCCAAATGTAACTCTTGCTTTATTATCACTAAAAGTTAGATTTTTTGTCATTTTTTTAAATTTTGAATAATTTAATGGGGAAAATTTACCAAATAGAGTGCCAATTATTGATAAGATAAGTAATATGGTATAATTTATTTCAAATATTTTACTACATCCAAATTTGTCTGCAATTTTATTACTTAATTCTTTAAATGATGGATGAACACCATCAGTTAAATTATATATTCCTCCGAAATTCGAAGCAATGATTACATATTTAGAGACATCGTTAGCTAAAACCATACTTTTTCTTACGTCACAATTTGCTATATTAAAATAATACTTATTTTTAATTGCATTGATCATAGACTTAAAATTTCCTTTTGGATTTACTCCAATTAATAAAGGAAGTCGTAAAATTGTACAAATAATTTTATTTTCTTTAGACCAATCTAATAAATATTTTTCTGCTTTGATTTTACTTATTCCATATGGATCTTGTGCATTTAAAGGAAACTCTTCGTTAATGTTAAATCCTTCTTCTTTTCCATAAACACTTACCGTACTTATAAAAAGTATTTTGCAAGGCATATTGTTAACATTAAAGGCTTTTAATAAATTAACTGTACCTTGAAAATTTGTATCATAAAAACTCTGAATTTCTAATTTATTTCGTGGAATTCTATGTGCTTTCCCTGCTGCATGAATAACTAGATCGAAATTTTCATCATTAAAAAATGGTATTTGTAAAGATAAATCAAAATTAAAATCAGAATCGGATTTACTCAAAGTAAAAACTTGATTGTTAGATTTTAGATTATCAACTAAATACTTACCTAAAAATCCACTTGATCCAGTAATTAAAATTTTCAAATGTTATTTATTTAAATATTGAGCTAATTTTTTAAATACTCTAATAAAAAGGAAATATTTAGGTGGTGTAATGTTATTTATCTTCCATGAATTAATTATTTCTATATTTTGTTTAAATCTATTTATCCACTTTTTATTAGTCACACCACCAAGACGCATTTTTATCAGAATTTGGGGTAAATAATATGTTGTTAAGTTATTTGTTTTAAACAAACGTAACATGAATTCATAATCAGCTGCTAGTTTAAAATTTATATTAAATAATTTATTTTTTCGATAAATATTTTTTTTTATAAATAATGTTGGGTGAGGGGGAACATTTCCGTTGTCAAAATATTTTTTATAATAATTTTTTGACCGCCAATATCTCACAATTTTATCTAAATTATCTCTTTCTACATAGACTAAATCTCCATACAAAACGTCTACTTCTGGAATAGTATCGAATATGTGAATTACATTTTTCAAAACATCCTCGTTATAATATACATCATCAGAGTTTAATAATCCAATAATTTCGCCATTAGACAAGTTAATGCCTTTATTCATTGCATCATATAACCCTTTATCCTTCTCGGATATGAATTTACTAATTTTTGATTTATTTTTTTCAACTATTTTTTTTGTTAAATCATTCGAATCTCCATCAATTACAATATGTTCAACATTTTTAAAGGATTGATTGTAAACAGAATTAATTGTATCCTCAATAGTTTTTTCACTATTATAAGAAACAGTAATAATAGATATTTTTTTCATTTAATTGAAATTATGCATCATTGAAAAGCTTCAATATTTTTTCTTCAAAAAAATTATATTTAAAAAAATTTTCAAAACATATTTTTGCATTCATGCTTAATGATTTTTTTTTAATTGGATCATTATTTAATTCAAATATCACCTTAGCAATTTCATCAGGTGATTGAGGGTTTATTAATACTCCAGAGTAATTGTGTATAATCATATCCGGGATCGATCGGTAAGAAGTAGATACTATTATTTTCCCCAAAGACATTGCCTCTAAGATTGAAACAGGTTGTGCCTCGGTATTATAGTAAGTGGGTAATACAAAAAAATCAGATTCATTAAAAATTTTAGTTTTTTTAGTTCCACTAACACTTCCCATAAAACTAACATACTCCTCTAAATGATTTGCTTTTATATAATTAAAGAAATATTTCTTTGCATCTTTTAGATTTGTAAATTTTTTATCATCTGAAGAAGACATAAAATTACCACAGAATTTACATTTAATTTTTGTTAATCCATACTTATTTACTAATAAATTTACTGCTTCTAATAAATCCAGATATCCTTTAGATTCGATTAAATTAGACATAAATAAAATAGTAATTTCATCTTTATATTTATTAGAGAAAAAATCAACTTGATTAATGCCTTCTATTCCGTTTGGAATTACTACTACGTTCATTTTCTCATTAAAAATTAAATCAAAGTTTTTTAATAATGAATCTCCCAATATTATTGAGTAATCAACTTTATTGAAGGTATTAATAATAAAATTTTTAAAAAAAATATTTTTCTCTAAAATGAAATCATTATATTCACCGCAATGAAAATGAATTATTAATTTATGTCTAAATAGTTTCGCTAGATATATGAAAAACGATAGTCTAAGAAATCCCAAAGTAGTTCTAGCAGCAGGCAAGTATACTAATGTTGGCACCGTGACTATTTGAATTGAATACTTGAAAAAAAACAAAAACCATAAAACAAGTTTTAATGGTAGAGAAGAAAATTTATCTATAGGGATATTAGGATATTTCAATAATTTAAGATTCCATTCATTTTTTTCTAATATATCAAAAACTTGTTTTGTTACAAAAGATTGACCAGTGATAGTTGGCGGCATTTGTCCTACGAAGATTATATTTTTACCCATCTAAATAAAGGAGTTAACAGTTGCTGCCCACAATTCAGGTGTTATTGTCTTCGACAACTGATTAGATCTTTGCCTAAATTTTTTCCATTCTGTATTACCTAGGTCAAATGATTTAAATAAAACTTTTTGTAACGACTTTTTATCATTTGTCCTAAATACAAAGCCATTATAATCATTAAAAACAAAGGCAGATCTTGCTCCACAAGAATCGGAGCAAATAATTGGAATACCAGCTGCTGCCATTTCATGTATTACAACCCCCCAAGGCTCATATTTACTTGGTAGAATGAAAAAAGACACTTGACTTAAAATATCAATAATTTTTGATTGATCTAAAAATGCATGATATTCAATAAAATCGAATTTTAAAATTTCATTTAAAAGTTTACCATTTCCAATTATGATAAACTTAATATCGATTCTATTTTTTGTTTTAAATTCTTTGAAGGTCTCAAGTGCAAAAAGTATATCTTTTTCAACTTCTAATCGCCCTATATAAAGTATTTTTTTGTTTAATTGTAAATCATTATGAATTGTATCTAAATAAAATTTATTGAATAAACTAACATTTGCAGTATAGGCCCCAATTTGGATTTGATTTTTTTTAAAGCCTAAAAATCTCATAAATTCATATTGGTAATATCCAGACACTATCATGAAATTAAAATATCGCCTATATATAAAATAGGAGACAACTTTTTTTACATATTGCTTAAAAGTTGGGAATAATTGTTCATCAGATTGGCCAATCACAAAAATTTTCATTTTTTGTGCCAACAAAGCTAGTTTTAGAAATTTATTCTCACGACGATTACATACGTATATTAAATCGTGTTTTTTTAATAGAAAAAATGCCTTTAATTGATCATAATTAAAATCTAACTCATCGAAATATCGTACTCTCTCAATTTCAGGAGGCTTGTATGGGGTTAATTTTTTAGTATAACCCCAAGAAATGACATCAATTTCAACATCTTCTCTTAGATTTATTAATGCTTTAAGAGCAGCAACATTGTATGGCATTATCTCACAATATAAAATCAATATTTTTTTTGCTTGGCTCAATATAATTTGAATTTAAGTTTCATCAAAAAAATTGGTAAGTACATGAAAAACAATGGCAATAAAAATAATCCAAGGTATCCTCTTGTATATAATTGAAACAATGACAAAATAGTTGCAATTTTGATAAATAAATTTGGACCTTTTGAATTATTATATTCAAGCTTAGATGTGAATAGTCCAAGTATTGTACTAAAAAAAATTACTCCATAAACTGAAAATGCATTATATGTCATACCTATAAAAGTACAAGCTTGGCCATAAGATCTTGGAACATTTAATGCATCATCTATATTTTTTATCTGAGGTGCAGGATATGGCTTTTCATTATTGTTAAATAATGAAGATGGCAAAAACATGATAATTGGATAAACAAACATAGACTCACCATAATCATAAACTATTGTTCCATTATTTAAATTTTTATACAAAGTAAAATCTACTATACTGCCCAAGGAATTATTATATATACTTTCATAATCAAATGTTAATGGATTTAAAACAATATTGTCATACTTGTTTGTATAAAAATTGGATCTGTTTTCAGAAATAACCATGAAAAAATAAAAAAAGGATAAAAAAATTAAAAATATTTTAAACGTTTTTAAAAAATTTAATTTTTGATTTTTTAAATACAAAAAAGATATTCCAAATATTAATAATAAAAACCTGTACCTAAATCCAAGAAGCAAAAAAAGAAATATTGTTAATGGATACATAATCCATCTAAACAAGAGATTAATATCAAAATATAAAGTTATTATAAAAAGTATGATTAACGAATCCGCCATCGAACTAATCCAATTGGTTCCCCCTTTAAATCCCAATGTGACTGATTCGTCCTTCCCTAATAAAATATCATATAAGCTTATTTCTCCAAAAGCAAAATTTATAGAAATTAAAATAAAAAATATGATATAAATATATACTGATTTTTTTTTTAATTCAATTGTGGAAGTTTTGAGGTTACTAGATATTTTGTTTTTTGTAACAAATCCAATTAAATAACCGAAATAAAATAATATAAGATGTAGTGATAAAATAAAGGCACCGAAAGTAAAATCTTGTTTTTCTAAATTCGCATCAAAAGAGTTAAAATGTGTAAAATCATTTCTTATCAAATTAACCCATGGAGCATACAATAAATAAAATAGTTGTATGAATGTAAAAAATAATAACGCAAGATGTTTTTTATAACCATTAAAAATGGAGAAAATGACGGTGCCGGTAATTAATAAAGTCGCAAATACAAATAAAAAAACGGTCAACTCTTTAGTTTTTTATAATATTTTGAATAAGTAATAATCCATCTTTATTTAAATTCAAACATTTGTTCGCAAAGTTAAAGGAATCGGTTTTTAATTTTTCATACTTTGTGATGTTTAATTTTTCTAATTCATCTAACTTATTCTTTAGAGAGTTTTTTATTGGATATTCAAAATAATTTAGAGGATCTGAAATAGAATTAATGCGAGCTAGGTGACTAAATTCCTTTTCAATTTGACCTCCAGCATTTGCTATACAAACTGCATTACATGCCATTGCTTCAACGATTGATGTAATTCCACCTGGCTGCCAATAATCTTCTTTACTTGCAATTATACAACAGTATGAATTTTTATAATAGTGAGATAGATCGATAAAAGATACACCTGTCAATACTAAATCGCCTCTTGTTGGATTGTAAATTTTATGAACATTCTCTATAACTGTTTTATCTCTCGAAATTCTAATTATTGGTTTTTTCGAGGTACTTAATTCATTATATAAATACTCATCATCTCTTGTAATATCACCAACCACTAAAATATAGCCTTTTGGTTCAATTTGATTAATTGTATTTATTTGGTTTAACTTAGACTGAAAAAAATCTATGTCTACATAAAATGGAAAATAAACAGATTTATATTTGAAATATTTTAAATTCGTATTATCTTTTATACAATTCAACCCATAATATATTTTCTGCGAACTAGTATAGTCAAGATAAACTAGAAGAAATCTAAAATATTTCATTAAGTGAAGTCCTCTCGGATTAATTTGTGAAAGAGAAAAATATATGACATTGATTTTCCAATTAAATAATTTAACAAGAAATGCTCTTCCAATACCACTAGTTGAATGTACAATTACTGTGTCATATTTTTTAGGTAAAACAATAAAATTATAATAAAAAGATTGAATCTTTGATCTAACTTTATAGTTGTATGTATTTAAATACGCTACATTTAAATTTTTTTTAGACAATTGCTCAGACCACCTTCTACCCAAATACGGATGAATAGGCTCGTCAATCTCTACGTCTAAATTATCCTCATAAGTAATATGTGATTTTAAGTTACTAAATACAAGTATATTTTTAATTATTTTCTTATTCATATTTAATAAATTAATTATCTATAAAATATTAGATAATTTCATTGACTTTTCAATACATATATCCATATTATAATATTCCCACTCAGCAAATCTTCCATGAAGGAATATATTATATTTCTGTAATATATTTTTTATATCATAGATTAATTTTCTGGTTTTTTTACTTTGAATAACATATGAATTTGGCTCGTAATTAAATTCAATTGCATCCAAGTTTCCAGGCAATAATTTTATACTTTCAATCATTTTTTTTATTTCATGTTTACCTGAAAACTCAACTACACAAGTTTTTCTATGGTTATCATTATTGTTATGAGGGCTAAAATTTCCAGTATATATGATTCTATGACATTCAAATTTTTCTTCAGGAATATATAACCAAGATAGATCTGATCTATCTGTATAACAAAGTACATTTGAAGTACCATTTGATTTTAAATCTTCCGCTTCTTTCAACAATAAGTCTAACTGTGAATTATTCAATTTTAAAATTTGTCTCAACTTTCTAATATCTCCAGTGTAAACTAAAGAATCATAATTAAATTCCTCATTTAATAATAATTTTTTATCCGCATACTTAATACTTCTAATTTCATAATTACAAGTAATATCTAGATTTTCAGCAAGTCTATCAATAATAAATTGAGATCCGTTATTTTTAGGATACCAAAAGGTAGAATGAACCATTTGATTTTCTTCCTTTTTTAAAATATTATTCTTGAATATTTCAACTATGTTAGGCATAGGAAGTTTTCCTTCTAACCAATCTAGTGGAATTTCTGATAAATTTGTATTCCAAATTTTAGTGTTATATGGCTTAAAATAAAGGTTATATAGTGTTTTTCCAAAGCTATTAACTAAGAAATTTTCAAAATTATCTATTTGACTAAAATTACTTTTATAAATACAGAGCAATTCATTTGTAATTTTTAAAAGTTGATATTCCTGTAATTCATGTAAATTATTTTCAATTGGATATCCAATTAATTTATTTTCGAGCAAAATTTTTGCATTCCTTTTCGCGGGAATAAATTCTTCATTTACATCAAAGTGTTTCCAAAACCATTCAAGAACATCTTTATTTTTACTATTGAAAACATGACCACCTACTCTGTGGAATAATACACCATTAACGAAATCGCATTTTATTAACCCACCGATTTTTTTATTTTTTTCGAATAAATTAACATTATAATTTTTTTCGGATAAACATTTTGCCAAACTAATGCCAGATATTCCAGAACCAAGAATTGCTATTTTATTTTTCACCACTTTTAGTTTTTGTTTTAATCTTAGTTATTATATATGAGAATTCTTGGAGTTTTAAATACTGAATAAGTGCATAACCTTGCATTACAATTTTAAATAAAGGATATATATATTTATTTGCTAGAAATGGATGATGCCGACGTATAATCTTAATTGAAATATCTCTAACCTTATTATTTTGAACATAAGTCACAGTGCCATCATGTCTTCTATCATAACTTAAAAAATGAGGCACAAAAACGAAGAAACAATTTGATTTTTGAAATCTTGAAACGATGTCAACATTTGGTTCATAAATATTGAATTCAAAATTTGCCCCGCCAAAATTTTTTCCCGCTTTTTCATATGCAGATTTAGTCCAAAAAAGAGAGGGTTGTGACCATGGCAAGGATGTAAATAATGAATATTTATTGAATGGGAAACATCTTTTTTCAGAAACAACATTACCTGAATTACCTAAGGTATAAGTATTTCCATAAAAAACATCTCCTTTAGGATTTTTATTGAAATATTCAGCTAATTTAAACAAGGCACCGTCTACTAATAAATCATCGCTACATAAATAACCAATTATTTCACCAGTAGATTTATCAATTCCTCTTCTTATCGCCTCTGCATGTCCATTATCAGGAATACTATCCCAAGAAGTAATAAATGCAGAGTATTTATCAAATAGATTAAATAATTGTTCATTCTTAGAACCACCATCACATATAATATATTCCAAATTTGGATAGCGCTGAGAAATTACTGACACAATACATTCTTCTAAAAATTCAATTCTATTAAATGTTGGAGTAATAATACTTATTTTGGGATATTCCATCTAATCTAATATGCTTTAGCTTTGTAAAACCAATCTATAGTTTCGGAAATTCCGCTTTCTAAATCAACTAGTTTAGATTTATAATTAGGCAAGATAGTTTCAATTTTTTTTATAGATAAACATTTAGATTTTGCGCCTACATATTTTGAAGTATCAAATTTGATTTTATTATAATCATAGTCAATTTTATTACAAATAATTTTTGCAAACTTGCTAATTTCAAACTCTTCACCATAACCTATGTTTATAATATCATTTGATATAGTTTTTGATAACAATATCATTGTTTCTACAAAATCATCAACATGAATTATTTCTCTTTTTTGTGTTCCATCGCCCCAAAGAAAGACGTCTACTCCGAATTCTTTTGCACGAATAATTTTTCTAATTAAATCAAATATAAAATGCATCTGTCTACCATCGGTATGATAATTTGGACCATATAAAGTAGACGGGACCAAACATAACCAATTCATTCCAAATTGCTTTTCTAATGAAAAAGCTCCTTGATAAAGCATTCGCTTTGTCATTGCATATGTGTACAAGCTTTCTATTGGCTCTCCTTTCATATAATTTTCTTCAACTAAATCTAAAGTTGGTGAATATGAACAGCTTGTTCCCATAAATATAAATTTTGCTTTTCTTTGATAAGAAAACCACCAATCAATAACATTTGTGTTAATTTTTTGATTTTTTATCCACTGCTCCCCTGGATGATGAATACAAAAATCACCTGCTTGTGTCCATGCAGCCAAGTGAAATATGTAATCAAACTTTTCATAGTTATATTTAAATAGTGACTCTGATAGAAATAAGTCACATTCTTTTGAATTTGGAGATGTTATTTCATAGCCTAATTCTTTAAGTTTTTTACATAAAAAACTTCCAAGAAAACCTCCACCACCAGTTATAAATACTTTCATAAAATTTAATCTTTTGGGTTAACTGGAAAATAAAATTCAACACCGTTTTCAATTAATTTTGAATTGTTGTTTAAAATCTCTTTTTTGAAATTCCATGCCAGAACATAATATATATCAGGGATTTCTTGAACTTCAGATTCAATTTTGATTGGAATATGCATTCCGGGAGAAAACAAGCCCTTCCTTAATTCATTTTTCTCTAACAGGCATTCTATTAGATCGGTGCCAACTTGAAAATAATTTAACAATGTATTCCCTTTAACTGGCGCTCCCATACCAAAAACTTTTTTCCCCTTCAATTTTGCATTTTTTAAAAAACTAATATTTTCATCTCGCATTTGTTCTATTCTTTTAGCAAATGAATGATACGCCTCGATAGAATTACACTCTGACTCTTGTTCTTCTTTTAGTAACTTCTCCAACCTAGCAGTCTTTTTGTATAATCCTGGATGACCAACAAAAGCTATCATTTGGCCTCCATGAATCGGAGCAAGATAAGCATCAAATAGTTCTAAGTCATGTCTTTTTAATAAAGTACTTATTGTTTCTAATGTATAATATAATAAATGCTCATGGTATATTTGATCAAATGCATTATTTTCCATTATACTTTTCATATATAAAAATTGTACAACAAATACACCGTCTTCATTTAAGCAAAATTTTATTCCGGATGTAACAGAATGCAATTCTTCCAAATGAAAAAATACACCAGCAGCATTTATTATATCAAATTTTCTGTTTAATTCCTTTACTGTGTCTAGATTGAAATATTTATTCAAAGTAGGCACACCTGCATTGTTTGCAATTTCTGCAGTAATTTTAGATGATTCTACTCCAAGCACATCCCAACCAAGTTTTTGAAAATGCTTTAATTGTGTGCCATCGTTTGACCCAATATCTAGAACTGATTTTGATTTTTTATTTTTTACAAATCTCTCATCAACTTCTTTTGCTATTCCCTCGAAGTGACTAGATAATGACTTCGTCACACCAGAAAGATAAGTATGATTGCCAAACATTATCTCTTTTTTTACAGTATAGTCAAGCTGTGAAGTTTTACAATTATTACAATAAAAAACTCTTAATGGGTAAAAAGGTTCTTTACCTATCTCCTCTTTAGTTAAAAAATTATTACACCATGGTTGGTCTCCTAAATCAATAACTAAAGTTAAATTTTTCGAATCGCATACTCTACAGTTCATAGATTATATATTTGAATATTTAGAATTATTTAAAATTGTGTAGCCTTTAATGA
>Ga0194123_10003644_pt1 | contig 18231 bp, 12 predicted proteins | sample TA2MahsurfametaG_5_FD_155479 | JGI IMG/M metagenome (GOLD analysis project Ga0194123, IMG submission 155479) | Freshwater microbial communities from Lake Tanganyika, Tanzania - TA2015023 Mahale A surface | ecosystem: Environmental > Aquatic > Freshwater > Lake | place: Tanzania: Lake Tanganyika... | reverse complement strand
CGCTCCCGCGGCGCTGTCACCAGACGCGCGCTCGAAGGCGGTGAGCGCCCTCTCACGGGCGAAGTACGCCGCATCGATGGCCGCCTCGCCGGAGAGTCCTCCCGCACGCTGCACGATGTCGCTCAACCGCTCCGACTTGGAACGCAGCGCGTACCGCCCCGGATACCGGACCTCACCGGTGATCACCACCGAGCGGGGGAGGGAGAAGTCGGGCTGCTGCATGATCAGCACATTGTCGTAGGGCTGGAGCGTCACCTCGCGGGAGGTGGTGCTCACCACGTTCGCACTCTGCGCGAGATAGCTCGAGTCGAGTGGCACCCGCACCGTCTGGGCGGTGATTCCGCCATCGAAGCTCGCGGGGATCCGGGCGATCTCCGCCTCGCGGATCCACGCCCCCTCGACCATTCCACCGGCGGTGAGGACGAGATCGCGTAGCGTCATCCCCTCGTTGTAGGGATAGCGCCCACTCACCTTCACCGATCCGCCGATCGCGACGAAGCGCCGTGGGCGGAAGTTGGTGAGGGAGTAGACGGTGATCACATCGTCATCGGCCAACGCGAGGTCGTTGACGACCGCTCCGGTGGTGTCGCGCAGGACGGCGCGCAGCTGGATCCGCGTCGAATCGGGCTGCAGGCGGGTGATCGAGACCTGACCGAGATAGGCATCGGGCTGTGTGCCACCGGCAGCCCGGAGTGCGTCGCTCAACTTCATCCCCGCCACGAAGGCCTGCTGGCCCTTCGTCCAGACATGGCCGTCGACGGTGATCCGCCCCCGCACGCGGCTCGCCACCGGGAAGACGCGCAGCTCGTCGCCGCCGCGGATCTCGACTGCAGGGAAGGCGTCGATCGACGGGCCGCTCGCCGACACGTCGACCACCGTGCGGTCACCGCCACCCACGGTGCGCTCGGCGGGCGGGACGATGCGGACGATCTGGACGCGGGAGGCGAGCGCGGTCGGCTTGAACCCACCAGCGGCTCGGATCGCCTCACGCACCCCTTCGCCAGGCTTGAGCTCATAGGTCGCGGGGCGGACCACCTCGCCAGTCACGCGAACCCGAGGGCCATGCGTGCCGACGAAGATCACATCGCCATTCTCGAGGCGGACGTCCTTCCCATTGTCCCCGCGCAGCAGGTAGTCATAGACGTCGAGCGTGGCGATCGCCTGGCTCCCCCGCCGCACGGTGACCGCGCGGAGGGTACCGGTGACGGTCGGTCCCCCCGCCGCATAAAGGGCGGTCATCGCCGTCGCCGCACTGGAGATCCGATAGCTCGAAGGACGCACCACCTCGCCGGTCACGAAGACCTGGATCGCCCGCAGCTTGGCCATGCTCACCGAGAACTTGGTCGGGGCATCGGCGCTCCGCCGCACCCCGGAGTAGCTCCGCGAGAGCCTGGCGTAGAGCAGGTTCTCCAGCTGTGCCATCGTCAGGTTGGCGACGTTGAGTTGTCCCACCTGCGGTATCACGATGAACCCTTCGCGCGTCACGTCGAGGGTGTACGCGAGCTCGACCTCACCGGTGAGGATCAGGACGAGCTGATCCCCGGGGCCTATGCGATAGTTGGCGTCGACCGGACCATCCATCACCGGAAGGAACTGGCTCGTCGCGTTCTGGAAGACATCGAGACCGAAGAGGCGGTACGCCGCGCTGTCGGCGGCGGCGGAGGCAGTCGAATCGTCACGCACGGTGATCGGGCGTCGCGGTACCACCCCGCGCACCATCCCGGTGTCGCCCTCCTGGCGCAACATCGTGCGGAGCACCGAGGCATCCTCGTCGTCGGTGATCCCGAGCCGACGGAAGGCACTCACCACATCGGTGTTGGGTGTTCCACCCGCGCCGCCGGGGAGGTACGAATCGAGGAAGTTCTCGGGGTAGCCCTCGGCCTTCAGGCGCGAACGGATCTGTTCGGGCGTCATCCCGCTCGTCGTCACACGCTGGCGGAGCTGGTTGGCGAGATCAGGGCTCGATTGGAGCATCGCCTTGGCCTGGGAGGCCGACGGGAGGGACTGTGCCCGCATCTGGCTCGGGCCGAACCCGCCCACCAGAATACCGAGCAGGAGGCAGACGGGGAGAGAGAGAGGAGACTGGCGCATGGCGGAAATCTACGCTCGATCACCGCGGGATGCAGGGCGCCGCCCCTCCCCCCCGCCCCCAGCGAAGAGGCGGTTACCTTTCCCGTAGCTGAGCCTCCGATCCTCCCCTCGCACCCTACGACCGATGTCCTCAATGCTCGTCACCGGCGGCGCCGGCTTCATGGGTTCTCATCTCGCGCGGCATGCGGTGGCGGCAGGGTTCGAGGTGGTCGTGCTCGACGACCTGTCGGGGGGATTCGAGGAAAACATTCCGGTGGGCGCGCGATTCGTCAGGGGATCCATCGAGGATGAGCGGTTGGTGGACGCACTCTTCCGCGACCATCGGTTCCGCTATGTCTTTCACCTCGCGGCCTATGCGGCGGAGGGTCTCTCGCATTTCATCCGACGCTACAACTACCGGAACAACGTCGTCGGGTCAATGAACGTCATCAACGCCGCCGTCAACGCCGGTTCGGTGGAGCGCTTCATCTTCACCAGTTCGATCGCGGTCTATGGTGCGGCACAAACGCCGATGTCCGAGGCGACCGTGCCGCGTCCAGAGGACCCGTATGGCGTGGCGAAGTACGCGGTGGAGCTCGATCTCGAAGCGGCCGCCCGAATGTTCGATCTCGACTACACAATCTTCCGACCGCACAACGTGTACGGTGAGCATCAGAACATCGGGGATCGATATCGCAACGTGGTCGGTATCTTCATGAATCAGGTCATGCAGGGCGCCCCGATGCCGGTCTTCGGGGATGGCCTGCAGACGCGAGCCTTCACCCACATAGACGATGTCGCGCCCGTGATCCTCAGGTCCGCGGGGCTCCCCGCAGCGCGGAACCAGGTCTTCAACGTCGGGAGTGAGGACCCCCGCACCGTGCTCGAGGTGGCCCAGGTGGTCGCTGCGGCGTTCGAGGTGACGCCGGTGATCGTCCACCTCCCCGCACGTCATGAGGTCGTGCACGCCTTCTCTGACCACGCGAGGGCGCTCGCCGTGTTCGGTAGCCATGCCAGCATCGCCTTGGAGGACGGGGTGCAACGGATGGCGGCGTGGGCGCGACGCCATGGGCCTCGGCTCACGAAGCCGTTCACCGGCATCGAGATCGAGCGAGCGTTGCCGGAGGTCTGGCGCCAGCGGTCCTGAGGGGGAGCGACGCACCGCCCGCGCGTCCCAGGCGGGCGGCCACGCCGCCCGGTCGAGCTAGGCCTTCGGTCCCGCGCCGTAACTGAGGACGGCCCCCACCGTGCGCAGCAGGATCTGCGCATCGCCCCTGAGGGACCAACTTCTGACGTAGTGCAGCTCAATCTCCGAGCGCTTCGGGTGGAAGACGCTGTGGCGACCCATCACCGCCCATCGACCGGTGATGCCGGGGCGAACCGAGAGGAGCAGTCGCTCGGATCCCGCGTAGTGCTCGAGTTCGGCGGCCTCGATGGGACGCGGCCCCACGAGACTCATCTCACCGACTAGCACGTTCCAGAGCTGCGGGAGCTCGTCGAGGGAACTCCGCCGCAGGAACCTCCCGACACGGGTGAGACGGGGGTCGAGCTGATCCGGGAGCCGGAAGTCATTCTCACGATAGATGCGAGCCAAGGTGGGATCACGGTCCAACCACGTCTCCGCATCCTCGACCATCGTGCGGAATTTCAACACTGGGAACTCCCGGCCCCCGCGACCCACACGGCGGTGCTGGAACAGGACCGGTCCGCGGGAATCCACAATGATCGCCAGCGCGATCACCAGCGAGATCGGCGCGATGAGGGCGAGCCCGATGACCGCGCCGATGACATCGATCGCTCGCTTGACCGAGCGATGGATCTGGGACCGGCGCGAATGCAACAATTGAATGAGCGGGCGATCACCCTCCCAGACCACGATCGGCTCGTGGCCGCGAATGATCTCACTCGGCATCACCGCGACGATTCGGCACCCGTTCAGGAGTGCGATGTCCGTGACGATGCGCATCGTCCGCTCACCCAATGGACCGGCGACGAAGATTGACGGTGCCCGCAACTCACGGATCAGGTCGTCCAGCGCCGCCCCCGCGGCCGAGTGCGCCCCCTCGTCGTCGGTCACCTCGACGGCCCCGACGGTGGCCGACGACGTCAGCATCGGGTGTTCGAGCGCTCGGGGGATGTCCTGCGCCCGCCCTACGATCACGCAGGCGTCTGCCATCCGATCCCCCGTCCGGCCACGACGGGTGGAGAGAGAGGGGGACGAAGAAGGCGAGCGGAGCATGATGGGCGGCATGCCGTCGGGGTTAGGGATGAGTCTCACTTCTACTCGGGGAAGATATCACCAGGATGGACCCGCCTGCAATGTGACATGGCTCACCGGTCAGCCGGCGCGGTAACGGCGCAGGAAGAACATGATCCCGATGTGACCCCCATGATCGGTGTGCACCTCGTCGAGTATCTGGATGCCCTCGCGGTCGAAGAGGGCTACGAGGGGAGGCCGGTGGTAGGGATACATGGGAATGAATGGGGCCGACGGGGGCCACCCTCTCAGCCGGTGGATGATCGTGTTGAGTGCAGGGAATCGACGGCGAAGGCCGCGGATCATCCGACCGATCGGCGCTCCTGTCCTCGTGGTCATGTGGATCATCGCCACGCCATTCGGGGCGAGCCGCCGTAGGGCACTCGCGAGGAGTCGGCACCCGTCGGGAGGGGGAATGTGTTGGAAGGTGATGTACGAGTGGATGAGGTCGAACTGCCCCGTGACCTGCGTGAGTTCGGGATCGGAGCGAACGAAGGTGCTCTGGGAGAGCCCCGCGAGACGGGCGTTCTCTGCCGCTTCTGACAGCATGAGCGGTGAGATATCGACCCCGACCGCCTCGGTGGCCCGGCGAGCGAGCGGGAGGGTGATGCGACCCACACCGCACCCGATGTCAAGGATCCGACCGATTGGGCCTGGGCCGTCTGGGTCCCACCGCGGATCGCCGGTGAGCCGGTGGAAACCTCTCAGGACCTGATCGACATGACCCATCCCCGTGGCGATGTAGGCCGCTCGGGTCGCCCCCGAGAGCTGTCGCCCGCGGAAGCGCGGCTCGACCAAGACCCCGAAATAGGGGTCGGAGGAGGCGATCCGATCCCATCGATCTCGTTCATCCTGATCCATGTCCGTGGAATAAATGGGGGGGGCTGCCATCAGGGGAAGGGCTTTCTTGCTCGAGCGATGGCGGGCCGATAACCTTCCGAGATGCATTTGCGCCTCTTCCTCGCCCTGGCATTGCTCGCGGCGTCCCTGTCGCCGCTCGCCGCCCAGTCGGGCCCGATGCGCGCGCGCGATCGTTTTGCCGTCATCATCGGGGGCGAGGAGTTCCCGCTGGTGGTGATCGGTCCCGATGGGCACGCGACCTTCCCCGTCATCGGGACGGTGCGGGTCGCCGGGTTGATCCCGCTGGAGGCCGAGCGAGTGGTCCTAGAGGCCATGCGGGGGATCTCGGCGCGGCCCGACATCACGGTGCGCGCCCTGCGCCGCGTGGTCGTCGAGGGGGAGGTGGCGCGGACGGAGGTCTTGTACGTCGAGGACGGGACCACGGTCTCGGAGGCGATCGTGCGCGCCGGGGGAGTGACCTACATTGGTGACCGCGCTCGCGTCGAACTCCGCCGGTCGGGCCGGCCCGTCGCGACGCTCGATGTGCGTGGCGGGGAGGACCGCCTGGCGACGCTCCAGAGCGGGGATGAGGTTGTCGTGCGCCGTCTGCCGTGGTACGCGCGCAGCGGGGTGATCCTCACGAGTGCGGTCACCACCGTGGTCTCTTGGCTCGTGATCGGGACCCGATGAACCACGATCTCGACCTCAACGAGCTCCTTCGAGGCATCCTCGCCGGGTGGCGGCGCGTGCTGCTGGGTCTCGCCGTCGGGGTCGCGGCGGCCGCCATCATCCTGGTCGCGTGGCCGCCCCGATTCGAGGGCCGGGCGACCCTTCTCGTGCGGACCGCGCCGTCGACCTCGTCGATGCTTCGCGGGCAGCTCGGGGGATTGGCCGACTTGGCGGGGGGATCCCTGCGCGTCGGCGCGGAGGCAGGCGAGCTCGCCACCGAGATCGGGCTGCTGCGGAGCCGTGCCCTCCTCGGGTTCGTGGTTGATTCGCTGCGACTCCAGCTCCGGTCCGGGCGCACCCCATCGCTGCACGACGCGCCTCTGAATCTTCCGGCGGGGCGCTTCGCGCCTCGCATCATCGACCTCGGCGGACGTCGGGCCCGGCTCGTCGACCGAGAGGATGCGATCGACGATCTACAGCGGCGACTCACGGTGGAGGAGTCCGGTGGGGATCTCCTCGAGATAAAGTATGCCGGCCGAGACTCCCTCTCGGCGGCGGCGGCGGTCAATCTGTTGACCGCGCGTTACATGGACGATCGGAGGACCGTTGACCGGAGCGTCAACCAGCGTCGTGTGGAATTCTTGGATCGTCAGGTGGATTCCGTCCGACGGGCGCTCACGGCGGCGACCGCCACCCTGCGTGATGTCCAGCAGCGATCGGGGGTCCTCTCGCTCGAGGTGACGGGGCAGGGCCTGGCCCAGCAGGTGGCGGGGCTCACGCAGGAGATCGCCACCCTCGATGCGGAATCCGAGGCGTTGGATTCCCTCCTCGCGTCCGTGGCCGACCTCGACTCGCGCCGAGTCGCCGGCTTTCCCTCCCTCCTTCGGAGCCCGGCCGTCAACGAGATCGTGACGCGGATGGCACAGGTGCAGAGCGAACGGGAGGTGCTGTTGGTGGAGTTCACCCCATCGGCCCCCCGAGTCCGAGCGATGGATCGGTCCCTCGAGGACCTCCGATCTCAGCTGATCCCGCTGGCGCGGACCTATGCGGCCGGGCTGGGTCGCCAGCGCCTGTCCCTGGCGGAACGAGTCGACCGAGTGCAGGGGATGGCTCCGGGGGTGGCTCGGGCGGGTGAGGGGCTCCTCAATGCCGAAGCCGAGGTGAAGACGTTGGCCTCGCTCCTGCTGGCGACCTCGGGTCAGCGCCTCGATGCGCGGCTGGCCGCCATCGGAGAGGGGGGACTGGTCCGGATCGTCGATGCCGCGGTGATCCCGCGTCGACCGACATTCCCTCGTCCCGTGCCGACGCTCCTGGTCGGGTTCGTCGCCGGAATGGTCTTGGGGCTGGTCGGTGCGCTCTGGTCCGTGTCGCGACCCCTCCCCCACCATTGACGCCATGCGGTTGGGTCCTCGTCACCTTGGGGTGATGGCCGCGGTGGGATTGGTCGTCGGGAATGTGGGGCGGCTCCCCGGTCTCGCGATCGGCTCGGCGAAGAGTGCGTTGACCCTCTTCGATCTGGTCCTGATCCCCTTGTGGGGCTACCTGCTCGTGCAGTGGCGTCGAGGAGTCGTGCGCTGGGAGCTCGATGCCGTCTCCCGGGCCCTGTTCGTCTTCGTCGGCGTCTCGGTCTCCTCGCTCGTGCTCGCCATCCCGCGGTGGGAGCTCTCGGCGACTCAGACCCTCACCGCGGCGGCCTTCCTGATACGTTGGATCGCCTATGCCGGATGGTTCGTCCTGATCGTGACCGCGACTGATGATGAGGAGCGATCCCTCCCCGCCTGGCGCGCGCTTGAGGTCGCGATCCTGGTCATCGCCCTGTTCGGCATCGCCCAATCGGCCTTCTGGCCTGGCTTCGCTCAGCGGATCCATGAGGCCGAAGTGATGCGATGGGATCGGCAGGGTCGACGCTTGGTCTCGACGATCCTTGATCCCAACTATGCGGGTTCCCTCCTCATCCTGGTGCTCGGGATGCGCATCGCTCGCGAGTTGCTCGGTCTCCGCACGTCGCGGTGGTCGCTCGTCCCACTCACGGTGGCCTTGGCCCTGACGCTGTCGCGATCGGCGGTCCTCGGGTTGGCCGCTGGCATCGGTGCCATGGTGCTCATCGTGGGGGTCACGAAGCGGGGAGTGCTCCGGGCGCTTGGGGTGGCCCTCATCCTCGCCCCAGCGATCCCTCCGCTCCTGGCCTTCGCCGACACCTTCAACAAGCTCACCGTCGATGTCTCGGGACTGCAACGACTCGTGGCGTGGATGCAGGCGCTCACCATGATGCGGGATCACCCGCTCCTCGGGGTCGGATTCAACGCGATCGATGTCGCTCGTCGGGCCTATGGATTCTCGATCATCGGTTCCTCGGGTGCGATGGACGGTGGTCTCCTGGTGATCGGTGCGATGACGGGCGTGATCGGCTTGGCGGTCTTCCTCTGGATGTGGGGTCGATTGTTCGGGATCGCGCGGTCGATCTGGCGGGACGAGGCACGCGCGCCCGAGGTCCGCGCCGTGGCCATCGGCACGGTCGGTGTGAGCGTGGCGATCCTCGTGCAGTCGTTTTTCGTCAACGCGATCCTACTCCCCTTCGTCATGGTACCCCTTTGGGTGCTCTGGGGCTGGGTCGTCTCCCTCGGTCGCAAGAGCCGTCAACTCCTCCTCCTTTTCGGCGTGCTGGGGATGACGGCGTGCGACCCCTGCGCCGGCCTGCTCACCTGTGAGGTCCCCCCCGCGAGGGTGGCCGCCGGGACGATCCTCGATCGGGAGACGCGCCGGCCGAAGGCGGGTGTGCAGGTGAGTGTCGGGGCGCTCCGCACGGTGAGCAATCGGGAAGGTCGCTGGAGCATCCCGCTGGCCTTCGGACCCGATTCCATCCTCGATATCGAGGTCCGGACCTCGGACAGCACCTCGTACACCGTCCCTTCGGTCTATATCCGACCGCGAACCCGCGTCGGCGAGGCGGATGACCTCGGTCCCTGGTTCGATCGTCCGATCCTGCAGTTCGTCACACGGGTCCTCTATCGCGGTGAGCCGCTTTCAGGGGCCCGTATCGAGTTCCGTCCGACTGAGGGGAGTCGCGACACCCTGATCACCGCGACCACCACCGAGGCGGGCTATCTCGATCTCTTCGGTACGGCCGAACGGTTCGGGGAGGTCCGAGGTACCATGTGGATCACCCATCCGCGCACGGGGCGCCGTGAATACGCGGATGCCGCCGTCCCCTCGGATTACCGCCTGCGGATCCCGACGGTGCTCGGCGCGCTGCAGGTGGACCGACCGATGGTGTATGTTGGGGAGGTCGTGAACCGGATGGAGGGGTATCGGAAGGTCGGTGGCGCACAAGTGACCTTCATCCGGCGGTCCGGGGTTCGCGTGGTGCCGGAGACCCTGACCGTCACGAGCGAACCCGATGGGCGCTTCACGGTGCGCTTGGAGGCGCTTTCCCTGGGCGAGCTCCGCGGTGATTTCTCCGTGGTCTCTCCCGACGGCCGGCATCGGAGCATCAAGCGCGACATCCCGATGGTCGTGCGCGACACGACGACCTCCCGGTACCTCGGGCTCTTCCCCTATGGACAGCTCTGGGCCTGGGCGATCGAGATCTGGCGGAACGACCAGCTCATCCCCTCAACGGGCCTCCGGTATCGCTTCGAACGAACGTCGGGGCTGAGCATCTCGCCGGCGGTCTTCGAGGGACAGACCGACGGCGGAGGGCGCATCTGGATCGGCGCGCCGGTCTCGGACTCCGGGGCCGTCGAGGGCCGCGTCACGGTGTATCCGGTGGGAGGGCCGGCGCAGACCCTGCCGCCGGTCTTCCAGCTGCCGACCTTCCAGGACGATCAACCGGCCTTCGCGGGGGTCTTCGTCCACGGTCCCGCCCTGCGCTACCTCGGTCGGCTCCTCGGTCCGACCGGCGCGCCGGTCGCCGGCGCCTCCGTCACCTGGGAACGCGTGGGTGGGATTGGGGCCGTACCGGCCGTGATCACCAGCACCTCGGGCCCCGATGGCGGGTTCGACCTCGTGCAGTATCCCTCGGCCGACGGAGAGGTGCGAGGGCGGATCATCGTGCGACCCCCGGCGCCGTGGGCCCCCGGTACCGTCCTCGCCTTCGAGGAGATCCGACTCTCCACTCATGACACCCCCGAGCCGCGCATCGGGGTGACCCTCCGGCTTCCCACGCCGTGAGCCGCGGTATCGCCGGGCTGCTGCAACGGGCATCGGCGCGGCACGTGGTCTGGAACCTGCTCGGCTTCGTGGTACCGGCCGGGGTCGCCCTCCTCGTCGTCCCCAGCCTCGCACGCCGACTCGATCCCGATCGCTTCGCGCTCCTCGCGCTACTCTGGTCAGTGATCTCGTTCTATGCGATGCTCGATCTCGGGGTGGGTCGGGCCCTCGCCCTCCGTGTGACGGCCTCGCTCGCGACCGGTCGGGACGATTCGGTGGGCCCGTTGATCTGGAACGCGGGGTGGCTCGCTTGGTTCGGCGGAGCTCCCCTCGCCCTCCTCGGCGTCCTGTCGGCACCCTGGCTGACCGACCGATTGGACCTCGCCTCCCCAGGTGCCGCTCGCGATGCGACCGTGGTGATCCGCTGGCTCGCCATCGCGCTGCCCTTCGTGGTCCATGGCGTGCTCCTGCGCGCGGCGTTCGAGGGCGCGCGCCGCTATGAGCTCGTCAACCTGCTCCGCGCCCCGATGATGCTTGCGACCTATCTCGCGCCGCTGGGTGTCGTCACCCTCGGGGGAGGGGTGGTCGCGATGGCGCAGGTCATCGTCGGGACGCGCCTCATCTATCTCCTCGGGCAATTGCTGCTCCTAGATCGACTGGCGCCGCACACCCGTCGACCCCGCCGATTCGAGCCGATCATGGTCCGGGACCTCGTCGGCTCCGGCGCCTGGATCATGGCATCGGCGCTCGTCTCCCCTCTCCTCCTGCAGGGGGACCGTCTCCTGCTCCCGCTGGTGGTCCCCCTCTCCGATTTCGGGTGGTACGCGACCGTCGCCGAAGGGGCCATGCGGCTCTGGATGCTCACCGGGGCATTACAACCGGTCCTCTTCACGCGCCTGGTGACCGCGGCGGCCGAGGAGGGACCCCCGCCGACCGAGGCGGTACGTTGGTCCATTCACGCGACGGTCGGCCTCCTCGTCCCACCCTCCGTCGCACTGCTCCTCGCCGCCGATCCGCTCCTCCGCTGGTGGCTGGGCCCCGTCTTCGATCCCCAAGCGGTCTGGGTGATCGGGCTCGTGCTGGTGGGTGTGGTCGCTGGGGGATTCTCGCAGGTGGCGTATGCCGTGCTCCAGAGCCACCACCAGGCTCGTGCGGTCGCTCTGCTCCACCTCCTCCAGCTGCCGTTCCTCGGGGTGATGCTGGTGGGCGGGTCGGTCTGGTGGGGGGTCCTCGGGGCCGCCGCCGCATGGAGCGCCCGACTGATCGTCGATGCCGTCCTGATGTGGCGGCTGGTCTTCCGCCGCGTCCCCACCCTCCGCGCGATGTCGGGTCAGGCCGTGCGCTGGGGACTCGTCAGCCTCGCGCTTCTCATCGCGGCGGTGTGGATCGGGGGGCCGGTGACAGGGTGAGGCCGACCTGCCATTGGGTGATATCCTGCAGGCGATATCCTGGGATATAGAAGTCGTTCTGAAAGAGGTAGTTCGTGCGCCGGCCCCACTTCAACGAGACCGCCGTGGCGGTCCCCATCACCTCACCGGCGGCTCGGAGCCCGAATTGGTACGTGACATCGTGCCGGTACCAGTTCGGTAGGAACTGCCGGTAGAGGGCATCGTCGTTCCACCGGACCCGCTCGCCGAAGGTCCGCAAGGAGAGTCGGTCCGTCCGTCGCTCGAGACTGAGGAGCTGGCGTTGCCCCCCGGGTCCGAGCCCCGACCCTAGGGAGTGCCCGAGGTGGGTCCACCCCTGCGGTATGACGGGACTGGTGTAGAAGTCGGAGGGGTGCCGGCCGACGCGCTGCGCCGGTTGGTCCAACCGCACCATTTCACTCGCCACCCGCCATTCGACTCGATCGGTCCGCGCGATGCGTTGATGGAAGCCGAACCGGATGGCGATCCCCTCCGTGGGAAGGCGGAGCAGGTCCTGGCCCGACCGTAACGGGGTCTGGCGAGTCACCTCGGTCCAGAGCGAGCCATCGCTCTCCGGGGTGTCGAGGCGCGCATCGAGGCTGAGGAGATCGATCAGCGAGTCGCCGAGCACCGAGCGGAGGTAGGGGAGTGCGGCCGCCGATCGGACCCCGGCGCCTTCCCGACCTTCCATCACGGTCCGGCTCATCCCCACGTGCCAACCACCAATGGCGTGGGTGAGTCGCACCCCGGCGATCCCGCGCCGGTCGTTGACCGAGTCTTGGTCGAAGAAACGACTCTCGAGCGCGAGCCCGCTGAACCAGCGAAGGTTCGTGCCCCCCCACCGGGTGCGAAGGGTCATCGATGCCTCGATGCGCGGGATCCCTGGGGCGCTCCGACCGAGGACGAGACCCTCGCCCACATCAGGTCCCCACGAGGGAAGTGCGGTCGTCGCCCCGATCGAGGTGTGGCGCGTGATTACCCAGATCCCGGATTCCCCAGGGTGGAAGCGCGCGATGATCTCCTGGCCCGGTCGGCTCGGGAGGTCCGCCGAGACCGGACCGAAGTACCAAGGGGAGGAGAAGTCGCTCCGGGTGGGGTCCCCCGGGGCGTTGAACCCGGCGTAGTACTGCTCTGCCACGGTAAAGGCGAAGTAGTCCTCGTTTCCCGCGATCGCCCCCTCGGGCGCGAGTCGCAGGTGCAGGGGGCCGAGCCGGTAATCGAGGCCGACGCGGAGATGGGCGCTCCTTCCGACGAGGGGGAGTCCGACCCCGGCCTCCCGGGTGTCTGGGATCCCCGTGCGGTGCGTCAGCTGCAAAGTTGGTCCGATCGCGCGAACGGCGTTCCTGCCATCGCACGCCAGTGGCGGATCGGTGCCTCGCACCACAAACCATGCCGCCTCAGGATCGATCGGAGCGATCGCCGTCGGCATCGGGCAATCCAGGGCGCGACGCTCCGAGGCCGACTGTGCGCCCCCCGCCATGGGAGATGCACCGAGGGGTAAGAGACAGAGGAGTAGGTAGCGCGAGCGAGACAAGGTGGCGAATATTCGCCGGATGCGTCGGATCATGACAGGGGCATTTCTCACAACCCTCCTGGTGGGGAGCCCGACCGGGGCGCAGGAGATGCCCGCGATCCGTCTCGAAGACGCGAGAGTCGGCTCCGCCGCCGAGCGCTACCTGCGTGCGCTCGAGACCATGTACGGTGATGCCCTCCGCGCATCGGATACCCTCTGGCAAGGTCCGTGGACGATCGATCTCGTCCCCCGACGGGTGAGCCTTCGCTCTGCCTCCATCGACCTCTCGCGGAACTCGGGTCTCCCGTTCGGTCGTGACGACGGTTCTGCCTGGGCGGGGCGCGGATGGAATGCGCGGGCATCGGTCCAGGCATCGGCGAGACTCGGGCCGCTCTCCCTCCGCATCGCGCCGTTGGTCTGGTGGGCGCAGAACCAAGGGTTCGCGCTCCTGCCGGCCGGCCCCCTCCCATTGGCTCACCCCCAGATGGGATCCTCGATCGACCTGCCGCAGCGCATGGGGTATCGGAGCCTCGGTCGGATCGACCCGGGGGAGAGTGAGGTCGTCCTCGCGGTGGGAGGGGCGCGTCTCGCACTCACGAGCGCGACCGCTCGGATCGGGGCGGGGCGGGAGCACGCGTCGATACTGCAGGGGGAGGCCGGGGGCTACCCTCGGATTGAGGCGGGGATCCCCTCAGGTATCCGCACTCCATTGGGTACGATTGCTGGGAATGTCGCCTGGGGCCGGCTGGCGCAGACATGGTGGGCCCCGGATCGACGGACCGGGGCACGGCTCGGGACCCACCTCGAGGGGTGGTGGCGCGCCCCGGGGCGGGGTCTGGTCGAACTCGGGGTCGGGCGCTTCTACCACTTCGATTGGCGCGGGCTCTCCGTTCGGGACCTCGGGAAGCCCTTCGGTTCGGTCTTCGTCGATCGTCAAACCTATTTTGGAGGGGAGGCCGACAACCAACAACTCTCGGTCTTCGGGCGCCTTCGCATCCCGGATGCGGGGCTCGAGATCGCCGGCGAGCTCGCGAAGAACGACCGGTCCAACGATCTCCGGGACTTCGGGAACGAACTCGAGCACAACGCCGCCTGGTTGCTCGCGGTGCGTCGCGCGTGGCGCGATGACGAGGCGCTCTGGGTGGTGAATCTCTCCACCGCGAGCAATCGGATCCCGGAGCTCCAGCTCTATCGGGGTCAGGCACTCAACTTTGAACATTCGCCCTTGACCCAGGGCCATACCCTCCGAGGTCAACTGCTCGGGACCCCCCTCCTCGAGCGGGGGGCTGGTGCGGAGTTCCGCCTCGATCGATATGGGCGCACGGGGCGGTGGAGCGCGATCGCGAGCTCGCGCAATCTCCCCGACGTGCGGTCAGAGGCGGTACCTGACGCCGCCCTCCGGCACGAGTGGGGGTTGGTCGGGGAGTGGATGCGGTGGGTACGCGGTGGGGCGGTCACCTTCGCCCTCGGAGGACAGATCGAGGTCGCCTCCTCGACTCCGTCGGGCAATCGGCTCAACTGGCATATCGCCACGGGGTACCAATGGCTCCGGTGAACGGATCGAAGCGGGTGGTGGTCGCCGTGGTCCTGAACTATTGCCGGGAGGCGGACACGGTGGCCTGCGTCCAGGCGCTCGAAGGGAGTGTCGGGGTCGAGCTCTCGGTACTCATCGTCGACAACGGTTCCCCTGACGGATCGGGTGGCCGTCTGCAGGATCGCTTCCCACAGCACGACTTCCTACAGACGGGAGCGAACCTCGGCTACGCTGGCGGGAACGCCCTCGGGATGGCTCGGGCCCTCGGCAGAGATATTGATTACCTACTCGTGCTGAACGAGGACACCGAGGTCGCTGCCGATATGCTCATCCGGCTCGTCGAGGCGGTGGAGGCACACCCGCAGGCGGGGGCGGCCGCGCCCCTCATGGTCCACGAAGGTGAGCCGCCACGCGTCTGGTGGGGTGGGGGGACCTTCGATCGCATCCGGGCACTTGCGACCCACGACGGAACCGGGGCGCTGGCGAGCGAGGTGTCTCGTGAGCCCCCCGTTCGTGAGGTCTCCTCCCTCTGTGGATGCTGCATCCTCTTTCGGGCGGGGGTGCTCCGTGCGGTCGGCGGCTTCGCATCCGATTACGACACGTACGGCGAGGATGTGGAGCTCAGCCTCCGCCTCACCCGGGCGGGACATCGACTGCTCTTCGTGCCTGGGGCGCGGATGGTGCACAAGGTGGCACATCCCGAACCCCCGCCGACCCCTCGGAAGATCCGACTGCGGGACAGGAATCGACGTCGCATCGTGCGCCGCCATTACGGCATCGTGGATCGCCTGTGCTTCGCGGCGTGGTTCTATCCGACCCGCGGCGTGCACGCGGTGCGGTACCTGCTCCGTGGTGATTGGGATCGCCTTGGCGCCATCTGGGCAGGTGTGACGGAACCGTGACGTGGGCGCGGAGGGACTCGAACCCCCGACCTCTGCTGTGTGAAAGCAGCGCTCTAACCAGCTGAGCTACGCGCCCTGAGGAAGCGCGGAAGTATAGGTGTCGTGGGAGAGCGGTGGAAGGGCCCTACCCCCTGATTCCTGTCTCCTGACCCCTGCCGTTCCGATGGGCCCAGCAGGATTCGAACCTGCGCGCGTCGGATTATGAGTCCGCTGCTCTAACCGCTGAGCTATGGGCCCTCGGTGCTGAAAGTATCATGCCGTCGGCGTTACAGACAATGTGACGATTGGTCGGCGCTCTTGACAGTCCGCGTGACGAAGCGGAGATTCTACGGGTCTTACTGGGTGGCACGCGGTGTGCCCCTCAGCGGTTCCCCGTGGTCTTGTCTCGTTTCACGTTCGGGCCCCACGATCCCTCGCGCGGAGATTTCCCGATGTCCCTTCGTTCCCGCACCACTTTCGCTTCGCTGATCGCTCTGCTCGCCTTGCCTGGCGCGCTGGTCGCTCAGGGTCGCGAGGTCTACAAGCTTCCCATCCCGGCCGCCATCGGTGCGGAGACGGGGCGCGCCCAGCCGGGCGTGACCGCCGCATCGCCGATCGGGTTCGGTCCCAAGTCCGGTGATTTTTTCGCCGGCTTCGGGTACCAGAACTCGACGCGCTTCGGCGGTGGGAACGACGGCTCCGTCTCGGTCGGTGCCGGCCTCGGGGACCCGAGCAAGTTCGGGTTCGAGTTCGTCGCCGTCTCCGCCTCGACCGTCCGCTCGGGCTTCTTCGACCGTATGCTCGGCGCGGCGAAGGTGCACCGGACGTTGGCGAACGGCGTCGGTGTGGCGGCTGGTATGGAAGGGGTGAGCCTGACGGGTGAGTCGTCCGGCGACCCCTCGCTCTATGTGGTGGCGACCAAGGTGCAGGAGATCGGGACTGGGGCGAACTTCAACAGCGTGACCTGGAACGCTGGCCTCGGGACCAAGCGCTTCGCGCCGGCCTCGGACGCGGAGCAGCAGGGCGGCGTCGGCCTCTTCGCCTCGGCGGCGATCAAGGCCAATGCGACGACCTCCCTCATCGCGGACTACACCGGCCAGGATCTCAACCTCGGGCTCTCGTTCGCGCCATTCCGTGACCTCCCGGTCACCATCTCCCCGGCGATCGTCGACGTCCTCGGGCGTTCCAAGGATGTCAATGGGAACACCAGCGGGGCGCGGATGACCCTCGGTATCGGCTTCAGCTACAGCGGCCGGAAGGCCGCGGCGGCTGGCGCGGCCGCCGGCGAGCCGGGCACGGCTCGTGTCCTCCCGCCCCCTGATGATGATTCGGACGGCGTGCCGAACACGGTCGACGCCTGCCCGAATACAGCGCCGGGGACCCCGGTCGACAGCCGTGGTTGCCCGCTCCCGCCGCCGGATGATGACAACGACGGCGTGCCGAACGCGGTCGACACCTGCCCGAACACCCCGCGTGGGACGGCGGTCGACAGCCGTGGCTGCCCGCTCCCGCCGCCGGATGACGACAAGGACGGCGTGCCGAATGCCTCGGACGTCTGCCCGAACACCCCGGCTGGGACCAAGGTCGATGCCCGTGGCTGCCCGCTCCCGCCGCCTGACGCCGATGGTGATGGTGTGCCTGACGCGTCGGACAGCTGCGCGAACACGGCGCGTGGGACGGCGGTCGATGTGAAGGGGTGCCCGGCGATCTTCTCGGGTGCGAAGAGTCTCGTCCTCAAGGGCGTGACCTTCGCCTCGGGGGCCTCGACCCTCCTCCCGGCCTCGCGCCCGGCGCTGGACGAGGTCGCCAAGACCCTGGCCGACAACCCGTCGGTGAAGGTGGAGGTCGGCGGTCACACCGATCGCACGGGCTCCGAGCCGGTCAACCAGCGGATCTCGCTGGCGCGTGCGAACGCGGTTCGTGCCTACCTGATCTCGCAGGGGGTCGCGGCGGACCGGATCACGGCGAAGGGCTACGGCAGCTCCAAGCCGATCGCTCCTAACAACACCCCGGCTGGCCGCGCGACGAACCGTCGCGTCGAGCTGACCCCGGTGCAGTAAGCCTTGAACGACTCAACTCACTCTCGATTTCGGAGCTTGTATCCCATGATTCGTTCTCTCACGCAGCAGGTCGTCCTGGTCGCGATGCTCGCGTCCCTGACGGTCTCGATCGCCGAGGCCCAGAGTGGTGGCGGCTCTGACTTCACTGGCCCGGGTGGCGGTGGCGGCGGTGCCGGTGGCTCGGTCGCCCCGATCGGCGTGCCGGTCGGACCGCCGACCGGCCCGATCACCTCGGCGGGTTCGGCGGGGATCAGCGGGGTCGCCAGCACCTTCGGCAATCCGGGGGCGGGTGGCCTCTCGATCTCCAATCCGGCGGGGGGCACTGTGACCATCGCCCCGGCGACGGCCCGTGCGATCGCGGCGGTCCTCAGCAGCGGTGGAGGAGCGGCGGCGCCAGCCCTCGCGAATCTCCTCACCGCTGAGGGGATGGCGGCTGGTCCTGCCACAGCGTTGGCCAACGCGCTCGCCGCGCTGGGTACGAACCCGAGCCGCGCGAATCTCGTGGCGGCGATCGAGGCGTTCAACGCGGCGATCGATGCCGGCACGGGGGCCCCGTCCCCGTCGCTCCTCGCCGTCCGCTTCGCGATCGCCTCGGCCTCTCGCTGAGCGCGGCAAGATCTTGCATGAAAGAGCGGGGGTCCGGTTCGCCGGACCCCCGCTCTCCTTTTGCTGGTACGATGTTTCGCCTCGAGACGTCGGTCGTCGCCCTCCCTCAACGACTCCTTTGGATCCCGACGCTGAGGGCGAGCACGGTGCCACCGACCCCTGAGGTCACCCCGCCGAGCACGCGAGCCTCCGCGACCCAGCGCAGCGAGGCGTCGGGCATCTGTCCTCGGACGCCGAGCCCAGCCC
>Ga0194123_10003638_pt1 | contig 18258 bp, 15 predicted proteins | sample TA2MahsurfametaG_5_FD_155479 | JGI IMG/M metagenome (GOLD analysis project Ga0194123, IMG submission 155479) | Freshwater microbial communities from Lake Tanganyika, Tanzania - TA2015023 Mahale A surface | ecosystem: Environmental > Aquatic > Freshwater > Lake | place: Tanzania: Lake Tanganyika... | reverse complement strand
ATTATTGGCACCTGCTCAGGGATTTCGGCTCTAAATACAATTGGTAACTCGCACATTCTCATTACCAATGCAACTTCTCTTTGGTGCCACCAAAGCCTCTCTGAGCACCACCTTTTTGCACTTAAAAACTTTGATTTCTCCAATATCTTTTCTACTTCCATGCAGCAGCGTGTCACTGCTCTTGTAGAACCATGGGAAGGCCCCAATGGGCTTTCCTCGCAGTGCACCCTTTCTGATCTCTCATCTTTGGAGATATTAGACGCTGTCAAGGAGTATCTAAGCCCAAGCTCTCACCGCCAACAGTTTTCCCTACATAATCTATTCATGAATTGTGGTTATAAGTATTACCAACAATTCTATCCGGAACGTATTCTCACTTCTCACTCCTACAATCTTGCATGTAAATATCTCTTGGCTCATCCCCCCATGGCGGCATAAGCCTATATATCTTTATCAACAATTCAACCGGGTCCTCTTGTCAGCTATTTATTGATCACCTTTGTTATTGCTGGTTTCCTATTTAGGGCTTGTCTTTCTTACTTAAGTTTCCACATACAACGCAGCTTTCGGCTTTATCTATCCGAGTAACACCTACCCCTCCCGTCTGCTATACTAGCCTTTTTGTCAGTGTATGCATAGCCAGTTTGGTCAAGCCGAATGGATTATGAGCTTTCTTGGCCAACAGCATATAGCTCATGGCACTGTCTTTGAAGCTGGCGCTCACTCTCCCAACTCTATCTCTAACAGTAGATGCTTTGTTGATAAAAAATGGACTGCATACTTAGTCGAAGCTGACCCATCTTTTTGCGACGAGTGGAATTCGCTGAGTCTTCCTAATGTTAATGTGTTTAACAGGACAATACAATATGAGTCCTCTGCCCTAGATCATTTACTCTCTGAACTCAGTGTTCCTCATGATCTCGATGTACTCTTCCTTGACATAGATGGTGCGGAGTATCAACTTCTTAACGGCATGAGTAAATTCAGGCCTAAAGTAATCTGTGTCGAATATGACAACTCTTACCCCCTGTTCATCGATTTTGTGCCCGTCGAGATGACACATGGTGTTAAAAGGTCTCAAGCCAGTTCAACTGCGTTTTTCAAATTAATGGACTCTAAATCCTATATATATATAAAGTCTTTTTTCCTAGATCACATATTTGTAGAGTCATCTTTTTATGCACAATGCCCTTATCACCTCCCTGAGGATTCGGTAGGACTTACCGGTTTTACCAACCATGCGCAGTCTCACCTATATGATCCTTTTTCTGTCTGCTTGAATCAAGCTGATGACAAAGGAGGTGCCGGCATACTCTTTTATCAAGACAAAATAGATGCTTTAATCTCTAATCAAAAACTCCAGTATGCCTCTCAATTCTATTACATGCTCTCTTTATATTTCCAAAGCCTCTTGCCAATTGTCAAGGCTAATCGAGCAACCCCTTATTATGATGACTTCTGCAGCCATCGCCTTACCTTTGATAGAAAGTTTCGCGAATTCCTTTTCCTTAGATGATAGTCCTTTATATCCAGGGCTACATAGGGCTTTTTAGCTGCACATTAAATTAGACTAATCTGGAGCCTACATATCCTAGATGCGTACATCATTTTTCAGGCTCTTAGGGTTGCTTTAGGGAGCGACCGCAAGTCATTGATTCACCACACCCACCAGTGCTGGTGCCCCACCTGACCTGACATCGTGTCCAGGCTGCAGGAAGAGAAGATCAAGCTCATCTTGTAAGCGATTAATCCTGTCATAGCAATATTCAGTCGTTGAGGCTATGGTGAGCGCTCAAATACGTAGAGCTCCATCTACCTCCCTTTACTAATGGCTCGGAGGCAGAAAAAATTCGCAATCACTTCCGTGGTAAGTATTGTCTTCTTAGGATAATCAGCTCTTTGTGACACACAATTCTTTTTATTGTCACGTTAGCTTAACCATGTACCCACTCCTTGTGTTTATACAGTCATGGTTCTATTTCTACAACAGAATACATTCCTCTTATGCCGATCAGTCATTGCTTGATATATCACCCTGTTTTTGTTTCACCTTTTGGTTCCCATCTTTCGGATCCTTGATTTGTTAACTATATGATCACACCCTTCATTTTTTACATGTGCAGTTAACTAGCTAACTGCAATGCCTTCTATCTTAGCCTTAATACGACTCTACCCTCTCATAGAGCTACTACTCTCAACCGTTCATTTCACTCCCGTTCACCTCTTTCAACTTTTTCTAGTCTACCCGTCAAATCATTAATTTCTCAACTCGACTGCCGATAGCAAATTAAGATCTGGTCTATTCCATAAATGTGGAGATGCATCTATCGGATACCGTTGTTCATTAGAATTACAATGTCCCATTGTATCTACTAGTGACATAAACTTATCGCCCAACTTGAACTCTTCGCAATACACCCGAAGAGCATGCTGCATCTTGTCAAATACAGTTCTACTCATCGGATAAGACAGCTCACGCAATAGAGCAACCCCAAACTCATGCCCATGAATAAATTCCCTAACCTTATTGTTACTCCAATACTTTTGAAGCGACCCTGTAATTGTCGCAAGAGCATAAAATTCAAGGTAGCGTGGGAACCATTCTTCTTCTCCAGACAGTCTGTAGTGCTCGCTTGCTCTCGGGTCACTCGTTTTATGTCCATTGGTACCCAAGCTTTTATTAACGTGCCTAGCATTTGTTACTGTGCAAGGCCCATCAAAGATCTTATATCTTGCTATGCCGATGTCGATACACCTTGCTAAAAAATCCATGTCCGGGGTAAACCCACCTATATAGCTACCGTATCTATTATTGAGCTTCCAAAAAAGCTCAGGCTTTATCACACAGTTTTGCAGAATTGGCTGCCTCCAGCTAACCTGCCCTCTTTGTGCATAGTATATTAATTGCTCCTCAGAACACTCTAAATATTGATATTCATATTTACCGTGAGTTATGCATTTTGAATTCACCCAAACGCTTTGGTGATCAAAACATATAATGCTAATTGAATCAGATCTAATCTTTTGAGCTACTTCAATTATATTAGTTGTCAGGAGTCGCCGATCTGTTAAAAAAACTATAGAATCGCATTCGTTTTGCAGGCACCTTATCACACCTTCATTCATGTTCTCCCGCATCGACAGAACTACGTCATTCTTCTCATACGAAATCTCCAGATCTCTCCTAAAATAATCAATTATAAAAGACGGACAGGCCACGTCTGAGTTATCCTGAATAACCACAGATAATCTCTTATCTGGATTTAGAATCTTCACTCTCTTAACTGAGTCTAAGCTATCTATCAAGGCCTCTAGCCTATTTCTTGTAGGAATAAAAATACAAATCACTGGTCTCATTTTTTCTTGTCCACCATGTCTTGTTTATTTTGCATCGAATCTAATGCAGTCATGTTGTCATCCTCAGTCATATTAAAATAATTCATAGAATAGAGATGCTATCCATTTTACCATGCTTGAGTAGACTTTTTCGAGCTTTTGTTCTTCCAAAATCGGCTGCATGAAGGGTTCCAAGGACTTCATTCTATACACTATATCAGCTAATGATTCCTCTAGTGGTAAAAAGGTTTCACATATAAAATCTACTTGACTGTTGTATATATTACCTCCTATCCCTCCCCAGTATATAGGCGTGCAACCTGCTGCAATACAATCAAAAATCTTTTCGGTTACATAGCCTGGATAGTAGCTGTTTTCAAAACATAGTGAGTACTTATACTCCTTTAGTGTTGCATGTTTGTTTTCAACAGGCTTGGTTTGTGATCCATGACACATGACTCTATATCCATGCTTCCTTAATATGTTTATCGCCTCCAGTCGTCCTGGGGTATGATTATTGGCTATTACAACTATCTCTTCCTTTCCATTGTTCCTCATTGTCCTTTTGCAAAAGTTCTTTAAGTCATAAGCCCTATAATTAGCGTTTTTTGGAGCAAAATCGCGCGATCTAAGCACCCAAAGTGGTAGGTATAAATTTCTTCCAGAATAGCTATCTAAATCGAAAGTCATGCTGTAATCAAATGCCCTGTAGTTGGGCCTTATATTTTCACCTAGATATAAAATGCGAGTCGCCCCAGTGAATTCTCTAAGTTCAGGATCACCAAAGCAAGAACAAACTACTATATCGCTGTATTTTTCGACTATTTCAATTTCAAAACCGACTATTGAAGCGCAATGCTTTAACAGATTCACTATCTCGTTGTCATGTCTATTAAACCCTTGCCAGAATGATGTGAACCCTACCTTGATAATATTTGTATTCCGTTCAGAGAGTTTTTTTAGCCTCAGATATTGATGGTTCCAATAGGCGGCTTCTTCGCTGGCGCTACTTGTGCCTGCGCGTTTATTTATTAGGCTTTCTGCCTTACCATATAATTTTCCTCTTAGATACCCCTCAAGCTCTAAGGCTATTGCGTTGAGACCTATTTGTGAACCAGGCGCGAACCACTGCCGACTAAACATTGCCTTTCAGTGCCATTCATTTTCATTACAAGCAACCCACCTTATCACACACTGTTGCGTTCTTTCTGTAATATACCTATAGTCCGTTTCTTTATTTCCTTAGTTCAGCTGCCACTGCAGGTGTGTTGAACACAATATTAAGTAGTCCAGACCTATTTTTGCTAACATCAGGCGTCATTATCATATCTATAGTTTATTTGCTCTTAATTTTGCTGCCCTATGTTGTACCAACATCTTTTTACTGGTTCTACACTTATCCCCCTTACAGTTTTCAGAAAGACTACTACCAAGATGCAATCTCATGTTTTCCCCTTACCCATATTGTCTTTGCCTCCAAGGGGATCCCCCACGCAGCAGACGCGATTGGCCGTCTCCCATACCCTTTTTCAACAACTTACCCATGTGCATCTCTGCTCTCTCATGAACATTATGTGTGGCATTATCCTCCCCTCCTTCTTCTTATTGGTCTTCCTCTGTCTATCCCGCTAGATTTGAATCTGGACTCTGTAAAGGATCACTCTTCCATATATTCGTCCATATCTTTGCTTGAGATATTGGTACTTCTTCCCTGCAGCCGAATCCCACTGTTTAGCTTGATAGTCTATCCAATCTTAAACATCTGCTGCTATTCCGTGGCTAGTCTGTCCAAGTATTGGGTGATGCAACTTTTGCCCTATTATATGTACATCATGCACCTTAGCGCCTCACTTCCTTTTTTTCGTCTTAGTCCCAAGACTTATCTTTTTGACCACCAGTCTTATATTTCTGTTCTTGCCATTCGATTATTCATCCATCACTGCGCCGACATTTCTTACGCATTATTCAGGTTTTTTTAAGGCTTATGTCCTTGCTATTCATTAGTGGCCTTTGCATCATTCTTCTTTGGCTGTTTGCCTGTCGCCGACTAGTTTCTGGTAGCTACTCTTGTCTCTTGTATTAAGTATCTGCGTAGTATTATAGTTTTATCCTACTGTTTAATATCTTTGATCATCAGCCCAGCTTAACAGTTATTTTAGTTTCTGCAGCTCTGCCAGTATTCCTGGAGCACGCTTACACCCTATAGCGTCTTTAGTAGTTGGGTTTAGTTAATTATGCTCCATGACTACAAAGCTCATACCTTTAGAACGGGCTTATGTTTACAGGCAGAGGTTGTTCCAACATTTTATGGGTATCTTGCTCCTATGCCCTGTACCCCTGAGATTAGTTCATCACAAATCAGAAGCCTTATCCCGCTATATGCGCTGGAGTCTTTAATATACAACTCTTCAGGCATCTACCTGAAACGATCATTCGTAAGCTTCAAAGCGCTGTAAATCTGATTGCCAAACCAAGAACCTGGCCTACACCTTCTGTGTGAGCGTGGTAACGCCGCCGACATCTAAACTTCGTCGCTTGCTTGATTACCCGATCCTAACGGTGTAAGCCATTCGGCAGATAAAGCTCTAGATGCCGAGCACATCCCCCAACAATTTTTTGCTACAATCTGATTACTAGACAGCGATACTCAAAGACCTAGCTCCGCGAAACTTCTTGGCTGGATGACACCCAAGGTACGTTACTTCCTAGCATGGGCATATCATGTTTTCTGAGCGCTCGAGCTCCCGTGCGCTATGCCAACATCTCAGCACCTATCGTGTCTAGGTTAAAGTCGTCTCGATTGAGCAGGAATTGCTTCGTCATCGTCGGCACCGACCACTTCCGTCGTTGAAAGCGCATGGCCTAGCGCATGCTTCTGCGAGACTTGAGACACATGAGCCATAAATGGGTCCAACGGTTCATGAAGGAGAAGGGCTTGTAGCTGCCCATTTCCAGTTAGCGGAATTGTGCTATGTGTGTAGCCCCTCCAGGTTGTTCAGCTGACAAGGGGGTGTGAGGTCCTCATGGTCTCGGTGTCACTTCCGACCCCCTGATCTCACAGCCCATGCATACCCACCCTAGAGCCCGGCTGATAGCTGGCAGTCGGCTACTGCATGTGCGTCGTCACACGCAAGACGCACAATCTCTTTTATCTGGTGTCGCATACTTGTTTCAGCTTGCTCATCGCCTACAAATGGCTGGCTTTCTTCCGCTTTGGCGCTCCCGCTGCCTAGGTGGATCGAAGCATCGTCCGCCGGACTATCGGCGGCCTCTCGATGCACAGTAACCACAGGAAGCCGTTGACCTGTGACATCAGTGCCGCACCCTTAGATGTATCGCCAGGCCGCTGTCGGCGCTTCTCTCTACCGTCGGGCAAAACTTCAAGGCCATGGGTCTGAGATGTCTCAAATATCTGCAACCGCCTGTTCCGGTACGCCAACACCACTGGGATCCACCCGGCGACATTATTCATGTACACATCTATTTGCAGGCTCCTGCGATGCTGTGACAGCTGGCTCGTTTTGACTGCGTCGGCCACCGCATTATGGGATATGGGCTCCTGGGGCGTTCGAGCGGTGTGGGCTGCTAAAAAGCTCACGTCGCCATCGACGTTGCGCCACGAGCTGCCTATGCCGAAGTTTTGCTTTATGCGAAGCACGCCACCACGACTGCTTTTGACCAGGGCTGTGGACTGGTTTGGCAGCCAAGGATTCACGTACCGCAGTGTGATCTCGCATTACGGCAGTGCGAACCGCACCAAGCCGTGGCGTCTGGCCTGTTAGGCATCGGGGCTGACACCATAACGCATCAGGCCTTACACGTCCCGAATCAATGGCAAGGCAGAACGATTCCTCTAAACCCTGCAGAGTAAATGGGCCTATTGCATGAGCTTCCAGAGCTCAGTTGAGTGCAACCGCTGGCTTAGCCGCTACCTGGCTAACTATATCCACCGCAGGTGCCACATGGCTTTGGCTGTTCTCACCCCCTATCAGTAGCTCGTACTCCTCCGGGCTACTTAATAACCTGGTGAAACAACACAGACAAGCCCGCCTATGGCTATTTGCTTTGTCTCCGGGCTAAGTATCCCCTTTTGATCTGAGGATGGTTTAGCACTTCGATGCCAGGGCCGACCGTCACACACTCATCTTCCTGATAATCATCGATCATTACAGCCGACTCTGTCTGCTCACCTGAGTCAGCAGGCGCTACTAAGATAATGATGTTGTGCCCTTGCTTGTAGGACTGATCAGCGTTTGTCAAGTATCTAATTACATGCGATTTGATATCGGGCTAGAATTCTCCCCTCTGGCTCTACTTTACTGATGCGAGACTAGCTAAACCATCAACACGCATGCATTGAGACGGGATCCCCTTAGGAAACCCGCGTTGCCGGATCGTCAACTGATGGTTCCGGTGGGAGTTCCTTAATATTGATATATCCACCCATGATCCCTAGGTTAAACTCCTATTCTATCCCTGGCGCAGGGAATACATTGCACTTAGGCTAGATTGGGTCCTCCAGGTGCATATGCACCTGGATACAGCCTAACAATTTAGGCCAGCATTGCTACTACCTTTCTTTTCCATATGCATTGGATCACTTATGGGGGAGTTATGTCATAGTCCTTTCCATTTTATTTCATGAGACATCTAAATTATCAACAGTATCTCTGCCCAAGCTCCCTTGCTCTGCCTGCTGGTTCTTTAGAACCCATCGCGCCAACATCTATGTTTAATCAAATTGAATAAAGCCAACCAATATGAGCGCTTGATTTACTCATTTAGGATTTTTCATGTCGATCCCAAACTAGCCTTCTTCCTTATAAGTTACTACAGGTATATAATGCCTTTCATCTTTCTTTGTGCGTTGTATCTTTCTTTGGATTAGTTCAGTATCATCACCGGGAGGATAGTAATATGAGCCGATACATTTGTGAACATCCCCTAGCCTATACGGATGTTTATTGATAATTTTACTTACTGATTTAGACGTGTAACTCACGACAGGCTTAATAATTGGAGAGCTAAACATGAAAAGGCTATATGTACAACTGTGGTCTGTTGGCAAGGAACAGTGTAGCAAATTCGAATCAAATATTAATAATGAACCTTTGGTAGTCTTAATGGGTGTTAAATCACCACTTAGATTATAAAAGTCACTTTGATGAGAATATGGTACTATCGCCAGCTGCGAGTTTTCCGAATGAGAGAAAAAGAAGAGAAAGGACAGAGAGACTGGCGTATAAGTTGGAGTATATAGATAAGGAATATCCCTGTGTATCTCGGAAGGACTTACATTTGAAGAGCCCGACCAGTTAGTAACTATGCTTCTATTAAGATGAAGAATATAGTCACAAGGAAAAAATATCTTGCATGCCTCATGCATAATATCATGCATTAATAAATCACGATATAGCATTGACTCTGTAAAGGGACTTCGCACACATCCAACTTCAGCTATTGACTCAAGAAGTGATTGATTATATGTAGTCGTAATATTTGCGTACATCTCAATAGTAGCCTCTTCCAACTTGTCACAAAACTCGTTACCAATCGCACTTTCCTGAATGAAATACCCATGATCAAGGATGGAGGAAAACCTCGAAAATCTTATAGTATCTAAATGACTTTTGTATTTTAATACTGCTGGGACAAACTTGCGTATCATTCTTTATAAAGATAGTGGATCTGTGAGGCGCCTTCCAAAAGGAACTATCGGAAATGAACGCGCATCCTCACTGAGTTTAACATGAATGATTACAGGAGACTCTTGATCCCAAGAGAAAGCATCGAAAGCACCAAGACTTACGGCATCGTGAACACCAATTGAAGGTATTCCAACAAATTCTCCAAGGCCTTCATAGCTGGGAATATACAGTCCTGTATCTTCATCAACGACTGCATATGCAGACTCGAGCCATGTTTCAATTGTCTGTTTCTGAATATTATGACCACCATTTTCTACAAGTACAACCATAATTGGTAAATTCATCCTTGAAATCAAGAATAATTCGGAGAGGCAAATCCCTAGACCACCATCACCAATAATTGCAATTACTGGCTGATTATGCTTGCCCAGACAGTATCCGATAGCAGCAGGCACTGAAAACCCCATAGGAGTGTTATTCCAACTTGAATAAATTCCAGGTAGATCGCAGTGGAGAGTTGAAAGTATATTGCACGACCAGCTTAGATTGTTCCCAGTGTCAAGAAATATCCCACTAGGCCTAAACTTATGAACACTAGAGGAAATAACAGACTGCAACAAATCTATCTCTTTGTTTACAATCATACCTCTTCGGATCTCGCCAACATCAAATACAGTCTTATTATTGCTTGTAGATGATACTGAAGACCAATTGATATGATTTAGTAATTCATTCAGATAGTCAGAGCAGCTAGCCTGGACGAGCAAGCAGTCTATTATATTCAGTCTTTCTATCTTAGATAGTTCTCCATCATCAATGTCAACAATTATCTTCTTAGCAAATGGAGCAAAATCAGAAGGGTTGCTACCAATAATGTTGTTCGATAAACGGCACCCAAGACTTATTATGAGATCGCACTCTTCAAGAAGGTAATTATATGAAGGCGAATATGTCCCAATAACACCGATATAGTTTTCAAGGCCTGATGCTAGGTCTATGCCTGCCCATGTTGAGACACACGCAAATTTGCTTGTCAGAAGGAAGGTTCTGAGCAAAGGTTTAGAGCTTCTTGCGCCACTACCAACCAAAACCAATACCTTTTTTGCTGTCGATACTAACTCGAATGATTTATGTAGGTCTCCCGAAATAACTTTGTCCTCATTCTCATAGGGAAGATACATATAGTCATCTACAGTTATATCATCTCTTTGAAGATCATCCGCTAGATCTATATGTACTGGACCTGGCCTGCCAGATAAACATTCTTTCCATGCATCTCTCAGGCAATGGATCAGATCTTGTCCTGTTCTTGGTTTATATGTTGCTTTGACTAAATGGGCTATAACCTCAGCTGAGGGGAGCTCCTGAAATCCAAATTGACGTACATTGAGATTCCCTCTTTGTCTATGCCTCGCTACTTGACCAGTGAATACAATAATGGGTATTGAATCATAATAAGACGATGCAATACCAGTTATCAGATTTGTAGCACCAGGCCCACTTGTGGCGAAGCATACACCTGGTATTTGCAGATCCTGAGCTCTAGACCAACCATCTGCCTCAAATGCCGAATATTGTTCATGTGAACCCGAGATAACACATATATTAGTTTTATGGTATAGAGAATCTACTAGATGTATGATGGCACCTCCAGACATGCCGAAAGCTACTGTTACGCCATTTCTTTGAAGAAACTCTGCCACATAATCTGATGCTTTCATTCTAATCTAAATATGAGTAGGTGAGTAGTCCTTTTGCCTGGCCACCATCCAGCGGTATGATGCTACCATGGGAGAAACTGTTCTGTTTGCTTGAAAGATACCCAACAAAACTAGAAATTTCATCAATCTCCCCAAACCTTCCTAGTGGACATCTTTCGGCGAGATATTTTTCGGCTCTTTCAGGACTACTTGAAATGATTTCTTGCCAATGCCCCTCTGGGGTAATCACAACTCCTGGAAGAACTGCATTGGCAACGACGTTTGGATACTTAGTTGCAAGGACACGCCCAATGGAGCGCGTGTAGGCGACAAGTGCAGCTTTCGTTGTAGTGAATGTTACAGGACCACTATTTTCGATTCCTGCATTTGACGCTATATTTATCAACCTAGCATATTCAAGTTCAGCCATTAAGGGAACAAAAGCATTTGTAGTCCTTATAGCACCGTAGAGATTTACGGAAAAGACCTTCTCCCAATTGGCAATGTCACAAAAAGGATCGACTATACTCAAGGTATGACCAATATTATTGACTAATACCTGAACTTTCAGATTTCTTTCAGTCATATACCTAAGCAGGTATCCAACACCTTCGGATGTTGTTGCATCGCAATGAATTAACTCAATACCATCAACACTAACATCACCCTTTGATCTACTCGTTACGTAAACCTTCTGGCCCCTTTTTACAAGCTCTTTCGCAATTCCCAAACCAATCCCTGTTCTTCCTCCTGTGACTAATGAAACTATTGTCATAACAATTGACTCCGATTCACCAGTTCATCGAATTACTGGCGGATATAAATGCTAAACCCTCTGAGTGGTGTGTGGGCAAATGCGACAAGTGTTGAACAGTACGCCAATTGTTTTTTTGGCTGAATAAATTTATATTAGACCCCATAAAATGTCTATATATATCCTGCGCATTCTTGGCGGAACCAATTTCAACAAATGCATCACATGTACTCCACCTGTTGGGTTCGATAGCAGTGATGATTTTAGCTTCACTTCCCTCCGCATCAATTTTCATATAGTCTGCCTGATCAAAATACTCTTCTATCGATTTCACACATACATCAAAATAATCAAGTGGACCATAGGGATCCGCCTTCATACCAGCAAGATGACTTCCAGCCTTATTATCAATTACTCTACAAAAACTTGCTGTACCACTCATGTTTGATACGGCCGCTACTTCGATAGATACATTGTCCAGAGCATTCAGTCTAATGTTTCTTTCCAGCAATATTGCTGTATCGGGATCTGGCTCGAAGGCCGTAACCTCGCAGCCTAATTTACCTAGTATTATCGAATGAATTCCAAGATTAGCCCCTATATCCAGTACCCTCTTGTATTTAGACTTATTTTTTATATAGTAGCTAAAGACCGCAATCTCATCAAGGCCAAACATCTCAGTACTGGCAACATTACCTATTTCTGTAAATGGGAATTCAACACAGCCAATTTCATCAAATGTACACACGCACGCCGTAGACGCACCATACGTTGCTAATACATCCTCCCTTAGTACTGATGAGAGCTTTTTGTGTAGCCCAGAATTCCTTTCCAGATAATCGTAAATTGCAGGTATGATCTTAACGTATGTACTTAGCATGGCTTCCCGAAACTCTACGCCATCCTACCAGCTTTGCTTCTTACCTCCCTTGCTTTGGTTACCGTCCTCCAAAGATCCACAAGAGGAAACCCAGAGTAGTCGTTCTTATTGTTCTTAGAACAAATACTGAAATACAGGATCTAGGCGTTTTTTCGGCTCTGCAGGGCAAGCCCCCTATCGCTCAGCTGCAGTCGTGACTTGATGAATAAAGCGCTAATCGACAACTTCATGCTTTTCATTGAGAGTTCTCCTTTTCGCTCAGGTTAGGAGCATTCTTCTTATTACCTCTTATGCTATAAAGATATACTATTATATCTTTCTCTCTTCGTATCTGCGTCTTCATTGTCTACAATAGATCTCGTAATTCAATTCAGATTCTTTGCCTTAACAGATCTATTCTCAGCATAATCTTGTTCCATCATTGTCAAAACATAGATTGTTGCCACTATTATAGGTTCTCAATTCCTGACTATAGGTCTTCCTCAGTTGCACTGCCTTTGTAAGAGGCCCATTCACTGACTAATTATAGTTCTTCTCAGATATTGCTCAGCCTATACTTCAGATAAGTAGCTGTTATGCAAGCGATACTAATCCCTGTATTCCACAGACTTAGTAGTACTCAGTCAAATATCAAACCCGATTATCTTTACAACAAAACTCCTGCACATGGTTATTCCTTCTGTACCTGGCTGGCTTGTTTCTCCGATTTCTTTAGTCGATAAAGATGTTACCCATGCATGCTAATAACGGCGCTTTAGATTATTCTGTATAAATCCACTCACTTGTTATCCATATAACTAAGTGTTCTTTATTCTCCTACTGAGATCAAGCCAGTCCTTTCTTGGCTTGCTTGATTAAATTGTCCAATCAGTCTTGTGTAATTTGTTTCCACTCTGTATTAACCCATGAAAGCCATCCACCTCTATCCCCATACCTCTAAATAAACTATTTTCATGTCTTCATAGTCAATGCATGTTTAGTAGTCTCAACCTATACACTTTAATACAAGAAATGTATTGTCCTTCAGGCCATATAGCCTCTTCATTTAGTGCTATATAGTTTCCTCCAAAATCACCGGACTGACTTTCTTCTGCGACTCTCCACAAAACTCTTCATAAGCTCTCCAAGGCCTCGGTTTCAACTAGTAAAATTTAAAAGTATCGTTATCCTCATTCCCTCTTTGGTGATTACCGGCTACCCGTCATGTTTGCCACCTATTCACTATTTAGGATCCCAATTAACTATATTTCTACACTAGTGTAATTCAACAAAACTATACTTATAATCTGAACTTCACTTATATTGTTCCCTTCAATGAGCATAAAGTCGGATAATGTCCTGTTTTGTATGTCCTTGCCACAGGTAAACTGTCTTTCTTCATCAGGTCTTGTTACTTCACATGTCTAGCCAACTAGCATATGCCTGTCTAATAAATATACCACATCAGAATGATTCATTCTGTTTTTTGCCTCATTCAACCCATTTTCTCCTAATCACATGACACGCTTCACTAATCAACTATAATTATATGAAAATACCTGTGCAACTTCCTAAGGATTTCGCTAGCTCACAACGTTCTCGGCACCTGTGATGATCCTAATACATGCCCGATTTTTTCATGAACTATCAATTTCTACAAATAGTACACATCCGTCTCTTTCTTAAATGAGCCATGGTAAATCTCCTGATAGATGCATTCTTCCCCTTTCGTGTATGTCTTGTGCCTTTCAAGTCCTCGATGCATGTATGGTGTGTTAGATGGTGTCAGGACTAGTGACTCTTTGGTGGTATTTGTCAAAGTAATTAGGTCTACATAAAGAGTGCCACTAATTATTGTGTAGCTTTCGCTTTTCCCTTCAGGGTGAAAATGAGCAGGAAAACTCCTATTCGCCAATAAGCAGATTATCATATTCTGGGTATTGTCTGCTTGCGCTTTATGTAGACAGATTCTCGCGCTTCCTGAGGGGTGTTCCGAAGCTAGTGCCCTAAGCATCTTCGAATCTCTTTCTGTATACCGAAACACATCTCCATCAAAAAATGCAGTATTTGCATTCTCAAACCGATATATATTGGTCGATCTCATATCTTATGACTCCGATTTAAATCTAGAACTCTTGAAACTATTAGACTCCTAGGGTCAGAATATATTGCACCCAATTCAGTAATGCTCTTGTGTGTATCCAAGACATTGATCCGTGATCTTTTTTCTTCAAAGTCTAGATCATCGAATTTGCATGGAGTACACGATAACTCTTTATATTTACAATGGCGCATTATAATCTCTGCGACTTCATACCTTGTAATAGGACTTGGGCTTGCAATGTGCAGAATCCCACTGAATTCTGACTCGAGAGCAAGTATTATGTTCATTGCTGTCTCACGTGAATCGCCAACTGTAAATATATTGTCAACTGCCATTTTTGCATCCACCTTCTCTAGAGCATTAATCATGAATTCTATAAAACACCTCCCATATCCGTATCTTGAAATATTCCAGCTTGTTCGACCTATCACGTAATTCTCATCCATATTCCTGAGAATATACTTCTCGGATGCTACCTTTTGTCTTCCATATTCATTTAGTGGTGATGTTGCAGTATTTTCGTCTACTTTTTCTTGAGTCCCATCGAACACCTCCACTGACGACATAAAAAAGTATTTACAACCAACCATACGAGAATAGTTAACTAGATTCGTGTTGCCACCAACATTTATTTTTTCAGCACTTAGTCTATTTCTGTATACTTCTGTTGGTTGAGCTATCGCTGCCAAATTTACAATAAAATCATTGTGGCTAGCATTCACCAGTTTGATTAGGTCTTCCGCTTTTGTAATATCCAGCTTTATGCAATCCCTTCCGCTCTTTGAATATTTCTTGTGCTTCCTCCCGGTCTCTTTGCAAACTTCGGCCAATGAAGAGCCGAGTAGTCCACCTCCCCCAAATATGTGGAATGTAGGCAGTTCCTCTGTAAACATGCTCTGTGATGTTGCCGTCATACTTTACGCATAAAGTAAACTTACTGAGGATGAAAATCTTTTGTTTAGGTACTCCTCGGATTTTTTCAGCCTTGACTCAAAGAGTTCCTCCGCTTCTTGTGATGGATATCTATTCTTCATGTTAATCCATTTTTTCTCCGACAAAACTGACAGAATAATGCATGCCCACTTTAGCTCGTAAACTTGGCATCCAATCTTAAGGTCTTCCTGGTTGTAGGGTATACTTGTATGCCCAAGTGCCTTAAACAGTCTACCCACGCATTCTTCACCTGCAATTGCTGTTGGTTGCATCCAAAAATCTAATACGGTCTTCATCGGCTTATCCCATCCGGCATACTCAAAATCTATAAACCTCGGCCCTCTGCTTGTTCTTATAGCATTATGAAATCCAAAGTCGCTTGGCGATACGCATGCCGGTATCTCGTTGATCTTATGCCTGTTATTTTTCCCTCCCATTAGATCTATAATCTCATTATAGTTCTGCTTCAGACGTCCCAATTTTTTTTCAGCATGCTTAGTGTGCTGCACTGGCACATGTGCTTTACTCATCTCACCTATTCTTTTTTGTATATTCTTCACTTGATCATCTAGCGACATGCAACCCTCTTTTGCATTTGCTTTTATAATCTGCTTAGCCAAATCTTTTTCACTATTCAAGGCTTTCAGAAATTCAGCTGCTTTTTCTAACGACTTCTTGTTAACTCGGAATCCCTGAGGATAAGGCATTCCTTCTATATGCTCCAAGATTAAGCATCCACGCTCGTGATCTTCAGCGATTACATTCGGTACATATGTCGGCGCAACTTGGTTTGCATAATTTAAGAACTGCAGTTCTGATTCCATTCTTTGTTTTGTGCTGTTCTGTATTTTTCCGTATCCCTTAATTATATAATTCTTCGAATCATCTTTGCATATAAACACCATGCTGTTGAATCCACTGCGTATCCGCACTGGCTTATTATTTCCTGAGCAAAGCCTCCTGCCCCAATATGCTACGAAATCAGGTATCTCCATCACATTCCATCCGCCAATCTAGCAAATTCTTCCCAATTTCTTATAGTACTCATACTCAACCCATCTTGAATAGCCCCATCTGGTTTGAATAGTACTTTCTTGGTTTCTTGCGGAAAATTCCTATCAAGTAATATCTCGACCAAATCATCTACAAATATATCACAACCTAGCTCTCTTATTTTTTTAATCTTTTTGTCTCTTGTTTCCTCAAAGTGTGCAATAGAGTTCAGTTCTTCTTTAATCATATTGTACTTAAATACTTTTGACTTTTGTAGGTTTTCGAAAAGCCATTCTTTTGCCGCTCTATGTAAATCGTATTCCGGGCCTGCATAAGGTATTTTACTCCGGTGGCTTATTATATTTATCATATGACCTTTGCTGATCAATTTCATCAGTGTTTCTTCCACTCCCTCAAATGGCTTGGCGTACTTCATTCCTGGTCCGTACAGCTTCCCTTGAAAGGCAGTCCACTCTTGTTCGCGATTGGCACCACGTAGATAGTTCCTTAATCCAACCTTAGTACGTGGCAGTTCCTTTGGTAGCACAAACATCTCCTCCGCCAAGAGTGCTATTGCTTCGTCGTAGCAAACAATCGTATTGTCGAAGTCCAGTCCTATCCTCATAAGATTATTTCTCGTATTCTTGGAGGTATGTCTTGGCAAGGCCTCTCGAGTTAAGTCCTATTAGGTCGCGTATGTAGTTTTGGTTGCCCAGCTCATGCACAAATGCATCGGGTGCACCTAGCCGCTTAAGACTTATGGTTGATCCGTCTCGCTCTGATAACCATTCCAGCAGGGCACTGCCCAAACCTCCGGTAATCCCGTGTTCCTCTAGGCTTAACCAACGCTTATAGCGTCGCGTCATTGCCTCCAAGAAGTCCTCATCGAGAGGTTTCACGCCACCGAGGCTGGCTACCGCCACGGAGACACCCTTCGATGCGGCCGACTCTGCTGCCTGGAGAGCTTCGTAGAGGATAGGGCCCACGCCCACAACCAGCAGATCGCTTCCGTCCCGAAGCAGGTTTGCCTTGCCGATACCCAGATGTGCTGTCTCACCATGCAGTCTTGTCTCCCCTTTTTTGCCGATGCGAATGTAGGTGGGATGCGGTGATACAAGGGCCTCGCGCAGCTGCGCCACCAATTCGGCCCCGTCTGCCGGAGCTAACACATTAAGACCTGGAAGGGCGCGCAGAATAGCCATATCCTCCAGTGAGTGGTGCGTAGGTCCGAGTTCGGCATAGGACAGTCCAGAGCCTGTGCCCACGATTACAACTGGCGCCTGATGGTAGGCCACCCCCACGCGTATTTGCTCCAGGCAACGAGTAGTTGTGAACGGAGCAATCGTATAGATCACCGGCCGCATACCGCTCAAAGCCATCCCTGCAGCCACACTCATCATGTTGGCCTCTGCGATGCCGCAGTTATAAAAGCGCTCCGGCGCTACTCGTTTGTAGCGATCAAACATGCGGTTGCCGATATCACCGGAGAGCAAAGTCACATCAGTGCGCTCCGCAGCGAGACGGGTCATTTCCTGGGCAAAGGCGTCGCGCATCAGTCGGACTGCAGTTCGGTGAGGGCGGCGGCCAGCTCCTCAGGGTTGGGGGTGCGGTAGTGCCAGTTGTTGTCGTCTTCCATGAATGACACGCCCTTGCCCTTCACCGTGTGAGCCACGATCACGCTGGGACGCTCGGTTTCAGCGCGTGCGGCTGCCAGCGCCGCTGCGATGGCCTCGAAATCATGGCCATCAATTTCCTGGGCATGCCAGCCGAATGCCCCCCACTTGGCCGCCAACGGATCAAGCGCCATCACCTCCTGGCTGCGCCCGGTGGCCTGCCACTTGTTGAAATCGATCATCGCTGTGAGTGAGTGCACCTTCTGGCTGGCGGCCAGCAGAGCCGCCTCCCAGATACTGCCTTCGTTGCATTCGCCA
>Ga0194123_10003630_pt1 | contig 18284 bp, 16 predicted proteins | sample TA2MahsurfametaG_5_FD_155479 | JGI IMG/M metagenome (GOLD analysis project Ga0194123, IMG submission 155479) | Freshwater microbial communities from Lake Tanganyika, Tanzania - TA2015023 Mahale A surface | ecosystem: Environmental > Aquatic > Freshwater > Lake | place: Tanzania: Lake Tanganyika... | reverse complement strand
CTAGCGCGCTACCTAGGTTAAGGTCTTAATGTTTGTTAATTAAAAAATGAGGTAAGTACCTAGCAATAAGTAACAACTAGCACGCTATCTCGGTCGAGGTGTTGATGTTTTCTTAATTAAAAAATGGAATAACGTACGTAAAAATGTCTGACTAGTAGAAAATTATTTTTATTAAGCATTGAAACAAACTTGCTCTTATGTTTTTTTCAAAAACAAATAAATTTGTCAGATGTCGGATTCGAACCGACGATTAAACTTGATCTTAAGTCAAGCGCCTTAGACCGCTCGGCCAATCTGACTACTTTAGATTTAGGTAGAAAAATTGAGTATTAAAATAACTCACAGATTGTTCGCGTCGATGTAGACAAGGTCTCCATGATCGTCACTACGCTCATGACGATGATTGATGAAGCTAACACCGCCTCTTTTTCCACGTTCGAGAAAATGAACCATGCTTATATCTGTTAGCAGCTGCATTTTGGACTTTGTGATTAGAAGCATGCTATCATATCCAAATGATGGTAGCGAGATGTAGTGAGCAGGGTCGATGCCACTAAATTCAAACATTTGACGTCGAAACTTTTGAAATACTTCTGCTAGCAAAATAGTATCTATTTTGCAGTACGTTTCGCAATATTGAATTAGACTCTTGCAGCCCATTTCTTTCCAAACTTTTTCAGCAAATAAATGATCTTCCGGCGAGATGGTTTTACCAGATAGTGTAGAGTAGAAATCTTGAATGTTAGGTAGTTTTTTTGCTTCCAACATTTTTTCGTATGATGTGCAGTATTCATAGGGAAAAAATGATTTCCCTAAAACCATTTCAAATCTCTCTTTGTTGAAGGCTCCTTTCTTTCTTACAAGGTACGTTTGCTTCAGAATAGGATAGTCATGAGTTGTTAGCCTCAAATCGGCAGTTAGTTGGCCTAGAGATGCTTGAAGGAATGCTAAAGTATCCACAAATTCAAAAGAATTAAATCGCAAAGTCCTAAAGTTTTCGCTGTTATAAGGAAGAACAGATAAATTATTAATTTTTTCATGAAAATGAGAAATTGCTTTGATGATGAAGTGCATATCATATTTGGCACAATTGTGAACAAAAATTTTTAAAGTTGAAGGCGTTCGTCGTCTTAGATTGCAATACCTGCATGCAGCACCTAGGTATTTACCGCTATAGTGGCTGTGATCACGGCACTTTATTTTTTGCTCATTAAACACCGAACCGCACAAGTAACAATTTCTAGATGCTTCAAACTCTATTTCATCATCTCGTGTCATAATCATTGCTTTAAAGCTATTTAGAAGAGCTTTGATCCAGTTAGTTTCTTGATCCAACAAATGGTCGATATAGTGAATGTGTGCGTTTGGACCGGAAAATGTTTTTTCATGAATGATTTTATCGTTAGGTCCAAGTACTACAAAGCTATAACAAATAGGTTCTTGCAGATTTACTTCATGTGTAAAACTAGCATCACATTTACATTTTATACTACTGCAGGTCAGACATTTTTGACGAGAATCTGGCAGGACACATTCAAAGTCTAAATAAGCTATGTAGTCCATGAAGTGTTTTCTTTCATAACGCTTAAAGAATACATTCTTTTTCGTGTCATCGGGAACTTTTTCAATTCTAGGTTTGTTAAATGAGCATAGTTTAGTATGATCATCAAGAGTCCGTTGACTTGAAAAGCTATTTAGACAATTAAGGCAAAAAAATGTTTTTTGATAAGAAATTTTGCTGTTTCCTTTTTTCAAATAGACTTTTTTTAAAAAGTTATTGGGATTTTTTATGACCATGAAATGTGCTCCAGATGCAGTGTCAACTAGAAGCAATGTTAGCTGTTTCTTTCCGTTTCCTAATCCGTATTCTATGGGAAATATATCATCACCAGTTGTTCTATACAAAATATTAACTTTGATATCTAGCTGAGGATTTTTCTCTATAAACTTCTTAGCGTCAGACAAAGTGATCGGAAAATTGATTTTACTTGTTTCAAACTTTTTTGTCATTTTTTTGATTCGGCAATTATCTTTCAAAGTCAATTTTTTGTTCACAACCATTCCAAAGAGCAGAAAGTAAGCTATACAGTAAAGAAAACATTTGTTATCTTTTTTGTTTTGGGGATTGTAGAGGTTGAGTTTGTTCTTAAATGATTTATCAAGCACATTCCAACAACCGCCTCTTATCGGGTTCACACCTGAGACTTCTGCATCAAAAGCTATAGCCCTTGAAAATTTCCAACCACTTCCAGAATTCATGAACTCATCCATGTGAGCTTGCTGTTGTAGGAAGCATTTTCTGATGCTAAAATCGACATCTTTTTTACTTGATGCGTTCGCAAAAAACGATGAAGACCTGAATGGGATTGCAGCTTGGGTCATCCTTTGGCCAGAAATGTCCTCCATCACCATTTCGGCCCAAAAAATTAGACTTATTCTAGTCATAATTTTTTGAGCTGCTTCGTTCATGATGAGACGCCGAACATTCTTCCTCACTTTAGTTTGGGCACCGAGGAACTCCTTTTCACCATCAGGAAACGTGTAGCGATAAGTCACAAACTTCTTGTTAAAAGCAGATTCTTTAACGACAAATCTTTTGGTCGGTTTGTGTGCGAGCAAATAATGTTCTTGAATTTCGTCGCAATTCTTGAAAATTTGGCCGCATAATAGACATTTCTCAATTTTCTCTTCACTATTCATATGAAGGTGAGTTATGTGGCTTTGTAGATGAGCTTTTCTTGTAAAGGACCTGCCACAATTTTCCACTTTGCAGACAAACATTTTGGTGAACCAATCTGTGCCAACGGTCGCAAAAGAATGATTTTCGGCTTTTCGGCCTTTTCTTTGATATCAAGATAACTGCATTGCATTAATTAACATAAGCAGAGCGCGCTCTAGCTTTTGACCTATAGACGCACAAACAAATGCCCTACAGTAAAATTATTTAGGTATAAAAAGGCAATTTTTCCGAGTCGAAGCATCATTCTATTTCGAAACCTACTTGTGGTATCTACTCGTCTCGAAGTCTCGAAAAAAAAGAACTCAACATGCCGCCGAAAAAGATTCAAAAACGTAAGTTTGTTATTTTTTTCACTCCCGACATATGGCGCTTATAGGTCACCATTTCCGCACATATATGTGTGGTGTAGTAGAGCACTCACTATTTAAGTTTCTAGAAGTCTCAGTATATAATTAGAAAGAACTCTCAGTATGTAAACGAATGAGCTATTTTCTTTAAAATGGTGGATATTCTGTTCCTATATCTTTTGTATTGTTGTTATAAATTTACATTACAACAAGCAATTCTTATATTTTCAATAGTTTACAATGGCAAGAAGGAGAAGGAATCCGTCAAGTCATTCCAAGATGAGGAAGCCGAGGAGGCATCGCAGAGCGAATCGGAAAACGAAAACGAGGAGGAGGAGGAAGGCGAGGTCGTCAGCTCTGATGAGGAGGATCCTCATTCAGACAATGGGTCCGATTCAGAGGAGGATGGGCCGGAAAACCAAGGCAATGCCAAGGATGTACCGAGGTCTTCACTGAAGGCTTCCAAGAGCGTCGTCGACCCCCAACCTTCGGTCTCAAAGGCTATGAAGGATGCTACCAAGAAGGCTTCTAAGCCAAAGCCTGATTCCAAAAAGTCAGGAAAGAAGAGATCTCATGAAGAAGCAAAGTCATCCAAAAAGAAGGATGAGAGGGAGGTTCAACATCCCAAGGTCGATGCCGAGGACGCCAAACCGCCTGCCGCTGCTGAGAAGAGGAAGAAAAAGGGTGAGGCTGTTATGTTTACGGAGGACGATGTAACCTTCAACCTCTACAGAGCGTCTCCTCAAAACTTGGTCTTTACCAAGGTTCAACTGTCCAAAAATCTCATGCTAACTTGCCGCATGATTGAACAAGAGGGTAGAGGAGGGCAGCCGTCTTACGAGTACCCTGCTCTCATCTTTCAAAGAAAGACTGCAGACAACAAGTGCTATGAGAATAGCTATGCGATGAGCATGTGTCCGACCATCATGGAAGGTCTAAAGATCATCATGAAGGAAAACAAAAGCTTCTTCCAATCCGAGCCTACTAGCCTGTCCTAAGTTGCTATCTATCATTTCTTACAGACACTACTTGCAACAGATGTGGGAAACCTGCAGCTCTAAAACGTTCGTCTGTCTGTGTGAAATGTCATATGTATGCATACTTAAATCATGCTGAATGCTCTGACAGTTGGTGCAGCGTTGAATGCAAATCCAATATCTTTTGCCCCATATACAAGCCGATATTTCATCACTTGTTGTAGGTTGCATGAGGTGTGCGGCAGACATCCTTGACGAAACACATCTTGAAGACAAATTTGTCTTGCTTTGCAACGAATGCTTTATCATGAAAACAATATTTCCACGAGCCTTTCTACAACATTTCGGGCAAAGAAAGTGCGAATATCTTGCAAATTTGAAATCATTGTGTTCACGGGAATGGGAAATGCTTACTTGGTATGATAAGAAAAATGAGGAAGAGAAAGATAATAGTTCGAGCATTAGGTCACGGTACGCCCAAGAAAACAACCTTATCAAGCGTTGGTGGGAGTAAAAACTACTAAATCTTTGTTTGTAGGTCATTGTATGAGGTGCGGATACCACTTTGACGGGACTGAGGGAGATTTTCTTGATCAAGACGGGAAACCTTTTGAAGACAAATTTGCCTTGCTTTGCAATGATTGTTATTGTATGAAACAGCTATTTCCACGTCATTTTCTACAATTTTTCGGGCAGATGAAATATTGGTATCTCAATAATTTGAAACTTTTAGGTGCACATGACTGGGAACATCTTTGCAAGCTTGATAAGAAAAATAAGGCTGTACAAGATCAGACAATTTGGTATGACTAAAATGAGAAATGTTGTTTTAGGAGACTTGTGTAGATGGTGTTTCGAACGAGAACAAGAAGATGAATTCATCTATTGCCCAATTTGTATGCTAAATCTGTATCAATCCCAATGGAAGATGGAAGCATTCCCTCCGGAAAAGAACGCATACCTTTAAATTAGAAATTTTTTGATAGGTTTTTGTTTCGGATGTCTACGTGAACCTACATGGAAACCAACTTGTGCTTACTGCTTTGATTGTTTTGTTGAATGCTTAAAATTTTACTATGCTAATAACAACAAATCAGAATATGACCTGTTACGCATCAAATATATGTTAACCAGACCACCCAATTAATTCCTCTTTTAGATTTTTCCATCTGCTTTGGGTGTTTACTTAAACCTTGGACACCAACCTCTGATAAATGCTTCAAATGCTACATTTATACTGTCTATGCTTGAGCAATTGACCCTCCCCTTTTAACGAATTGAAAATGCTTTGCTAGCGGAAAATGACTAGGACGAAAATTAGTTTATAAGGAAAAAATCAACGTTGTATTTTTGTTTTTTAAATTTTTTACTTTTTTACTTTTTATTTTTAATTTACTTTTTTAATTTTTATTTTTTATTATTTATTATAATGACATGACGAAAAAGAATGCTCAAATAAATATGTTTTTTGAAAAAATTGTGAGAAACTTTATTTTAAAATTTCAGGTTCTCAATTCCACGATAATTTCCACAATATGATTACACGCAGCAAACAAAAAATCCGTAAGAAAGAGATGGATGATATGTTAGAAACTGATGTCTATGAATACTTCTCAGCATTTAACTTCAACTTAGGACGAAGAGTGATGGTGTATGACTTTTAAAACAAAAAAGCAAAACAGTGGATCACAGTTGGATAGGTGGTCAAGCCGTTCAAGTCGCAGGTGTTCCAAATGTGCTGCAACCAATGAGAGTGCAAGACCGAGTGACCAAATCGAGCTTGGTCACTCGGTCTGTCACCCTGCGGAGCGTCTGAACGCCTCCGATGTGTCCGAGCATCGAGTTTGTCGTCAACAACAGCAAATCCCAAATAAGGGGAAGACTGGAGTCGACCTCGTTCCGCCCGCACCGCAATCGGCGACGCTACCCACTCAACCATGGGACCACTGGCACTTATCGAGCGCTCGAAGTTATATTTAAAGTATAAGCTGAAGTTGATTAACCTAGCGCGTTATCGATTTGATATCTCAATTTATCATAATCAAAAAATTTTATAACGCGCTAGCTGCTAATTGATTAGTTTGATTTAAAAGTCGCCAGATGTCTCTATGAAATATTTTTGAAAAATTGAAAATTGTGATATTTTTATTTAAGAAATAAATGATTATCTTTTTTAAAAAAATTTGAACGTATTTAAGCAAAACAGAGGATCATAGCCGAACTAGCAAATCAGCCCTTGCACGCTGAAGATCATCGTCGGAGACCGATGCGGCAAACGTGTCTTTGCCATCTCACATAGAACTAATGCAAAGCGCTCCAATATGTAGCAGGTTGAGCTCAGAGTCGAACTCGTTCCGCTCGCATACAAGCCGGCAACGCTATCCATTCAGCTATGGGACCTCTGGCAACAAATGAGGTCTCGAACTTATATTTATTTTGCAACTGAAAGTTTATAAATTAGCGCGTTACCTCTAAACTTTCTACATACATTTCAGTAAAAATTCTCTTTACCGCGCTATGCTTAAAGTAAAAATGAGACAAAGTTGTCTTAAAAGCATTTATTTGCAATATAAAATTTTATAAATTGAAAAATCATAAACATATACTAACGAATCAATATTTGAAGTAGTTAAAATACGACCATCGATAATGTGAAAAATATTTACATTGATACCTTCTATTTCAAAATATATATCTTTTTTCGCTATGATTTCTTTCGCATATTTTTTTAATTCTTTCTTTATCAATCCTTGAATTAACTTTGACATGGTAACCTATTAGTAGCTGTATGAGAAGTGGTTTCTTCCAAAATTGACTGTTTGATCTTGATTGGGATTAATTTGACAGTCTCTGAATTGCTTGAGGAGTTTTTTGAGAGATTGACTATTTTGTCTGTGGCGCCGCTTCTTCTCTCTTCTTTCTTGCCGCATTGATTCCGTTTTTGCCGCAAGATTCATGATAGAATCTGAAGCGTAGCGATCGATTCTCATTGCTATAAGATCGATAACTTCAAAGCCAGCTTTGATTTCTGCTTCATCGGCTGCTATTTGCGTACGCGTTTTTTTGTTGCTGCGATCTCCGTTTGTTAGCTCTTCATATTCTTTGAGTAAATCATATGTAAGTTCTCTCAGACGTCCGGTTTGTTCTAAAATATCTCTCTGAAACTTTTCAACATGTTCCAAAGTAGTAGTCATCTTGCTTCGTGAACGATTCGAATAAGACTGGACAGATAAATATTTTTCATGGGTTTATATAACTTTTTATAATAGCTTTAGGCAAACTTTCTAGTTTGACCTCGTTTAGGCGATTGCATCATGAAAAATTTCTAAAAAATGTTTCAAATATCAGGCGATCATAACATCATAACAATGAGTGATTGAAGTGATCATGATTCATAATTAGAGAACTCTAGATTGAGAATAACATCCTGTGAGGTAGCAAAATTTATAAACTGGCCATCATGTGCGCATAAACTAACTTCTATTACATCGATATTGTGGGTTTCCAGATTATAAAATTCCTTATTTTCAAATTCAGTCATGGTGTAATTTAAATTTGTCTGTTTCATATCTGCTAACCTCAACATTTTCTTATACTCCCCTCCAACTATGTGTGCCTGAATAATGTTTGAATATATCATCATGTACTCAGGCATCAACAAATGAATGTTAATATCTTCTTCACCTATTAAATGAAATATGTTAGAATGACTTCCTTCATCTTTGATTGAAAAAAATCTTGGTGAAGGAGTGAAATTTTTTCCTAAAGTTGTTTCATTAGAAGTAAAACCTAAAACAGAAGCTATGAGATGACCAAATACTAGATCACCTCTAGCCAAAATATTAAATTGAATTTTTCTTCCTGGTATAATTTTACAATTTCCGATATTGTTCTGAAGCAAAAATTTGTTTATATCATCTACAAGCTCCATGATCGATTGTGAAACACCAACTCTGGGCATGTATAATGTATTATAGTGAGGTGATAGTTCGGAAGGCTTAGTAGTGTCTGGCAAAAAGCTTATAGCCATTTTAGCATTTTCAGTATTACCCTCATACATTTTGAATTTTATAGATGGGCTTTTATAAGATTGTTCGCCAACAATTTTGGCATATTTTGCAGTATTAAATTTTACATCTTCTTCACCAGCCGGCTTGTATCCAAGTATTCTAGCTAAATAATTAGATAGTATTAAGGTTCCTTGCGCAACAATTTTCATATCACATCTCTTGCTCGTGTAATTTGCCTCACCTATTCCATAAGCAGACAAAAAAGCATTATTTAATTCTTTTATCAGTTCTTCTTCATTATAGATATAATTACCTTTAAAAAGATGTACGTATTCCGCACCAACATCACCAATAGCTCCTGCTAGGTCTATGAAAACTATTTTACGTGTGGATTCATCTTCCAAAAATGTAGACCATTTACATGGATGGTTAATGCTATTTAATGATACTTTCCAAGAAGAATTAAATTCTAATGTTGAAGGCAATTTCATCTTAAAGTTGAAATTAGTATTTTCTGGGTAGTTTTCAGTTGCTTCCGAAGTCAATCGTACGTTGAACGATTCTTTTCCTAAAGGCATTTTTTTAATCACCAACTTCACGAACGAAGCTATTCCGTCAAGAATTTGTAACTGGTCGTTGTTTTCATCCAACAATTTGATGTCGATACTTGTGATTGTGCTATTTAGAAGAGGTATGAAATCAATATTTTTTATGGATCGAATGGTATAATTTCTGTCTATAGTAAAATCAGGTGAGAATACCACGAGTTCTTGAGAATAAGAATTATTAAGTATCTGCGGCCTAATAACATCCGACACAATTTTGATGTATTTAGGGTATTTCTTCTTTGACAAGTCAACTTTATCAGAAATCAAGGTATTGTTGACAAGCTGGTGTCTAGATATAAAATAAGCGCTATACTTATCGCCTTTAAACTCTGTTTCCCTAAGCATTTTTTTCTTACCTCCTATATTTATCTCATAAGAATATTCATCCCTTTGTCGTCTTTGCACCTTTTTAGACGAAAAATCAAAATTAAATGTTTCCATGAACGTTGAATGCATCAACACCCAACAATATTTATGATCTGGTGTTATCTCATGAATATTCTTAAAACTATCAGATATCTCAAAAAACAGTTTGCCATCTTCAGTCGCAGACACAGTAACTCCAGTATCTTCTAATATTTGTTCGAATAAAATGTCAAAATCTATTTCTGAATATTCCTTATTGCTTAGATAATAAGGCCAATACATACAATTGGAATTTTTGCATTCATCTCTTTCCCCATCTTCGACACATATAAGTTTATCTGCGTGGAACTGAAAAGAGTAGGGTCCAAATTCTATATCTTGGGTATCTAAAAAATCACACTTTATGATTATTAGACTGGGTATTGATGGTTTATCAGGAATGCGAACATTCTTAAATCTGGACGAAAAACCAAACTCACTAACACCAATTTCATACCTACTATCAACTTCGAGAGGTAAAGGAAGCAAATTAGTAAACTTTGTCAGTGTATTGGAAGGATACTTATCTCGACAACCGTTCGAAAAAATGTGGATGTATGTTGTAGCAGTCATTTTTATTTTCAACTAAAACACGAAATTTATCTTTACATAGTGAATAGACAAATTTGGGCATATTAGATATTGCTTGTCTAAGGTCCGGAAAATTGGTATCCTGTTAGTGTTAGTATAGCAGGAGTGGGGAAAAAACAGATTAATTAAAACAATAAATTAAAACACATTTGTTACTTGGTTAGAATCAACCCACGAATTATGAGAATCGTCAAAACCTTTCCATTTCACAAATAATTGCTGTTTTCCTTTATATTTTCTCTTTTTAATGACTTTTTCGACTCGAAATACTTCACCGACGACCTTAGTGAGTTCGAATTCGTAAAATTTGCCCTTTATAGTTTCGTTACCAGAATAATTTGAAAGTATATACATTGGTATCTTAAACTTGTTAACAATATCTTGAATTTTAAACATTTCAGTGCTACTACGTTCGTTATAACCACGGTCAAATTTGCCTTTAAGTTTAGCAATTCTTACAACATCACCAATTTTATATTTAGCTTTTTTAGGTTTAATAGTATTATAATATAAAGACATTTTCCTTCTTATTTCTGAGTGGCTGTTTTCATTATTTTCGGCGATAAATGGGGTTGTGCCAATCATTCTATGGTACTTATTATTATAAGTTGCAACCAATTCTTGTAAAACATCTATGTATCTTCTAGTTTCATTTTCTGTCATATATTTATAGAGAATTCCCTGAAAAGTTCTGTTAAATCTTTCTATGTATGCTGCATGAATGGAACTATCTGGGCTAAACATTTTAATATTATTTGAATTACAAAAGTCGATAAAAGACTTATTATAAAATTCAAGACCCCTGTCCAAAATAAGGATAAGAGGTGGTGTAACACTCTCTTCAAGCATCGACTTAAATTCTCGCACAACTTTTGCACCAGTTTTATCGACAAGAGGACGAACAAATGCAAACCTAGTAAAAGTATCAATCGCTGTAAAAAGATATCGAACATTGTCATTATCTTTAGATAACTGTTGTATATCAACCAAATCACATTGCCACTGGTAGCGCTTAAAGTGAGAATAAGATGGGTTGCGTTGACCAGAATGAAATTCGCGATGCAGAGTGTAGCTTTCAACGCTGGCAAGAACATTTTCTATATCTGGAATGCTCAAATGCGGTCTATAATATTTATGTACTGCATTAAGACCAGAGAATGCTATCGGATGTCCCGGTGTAGTGTATGACCTTTTCAAATCTTCAAGACACGAATCCTTATTGATGCAGTTGGCTCCGTAGTTGATAGCGTCAGGCTCTAAATATTTTTCCATTTTAATCTAATAGACAAAATTTTCCTTTCTTGTAAACAAGTCTATTGTTCTTCTTGCAAGGTTTCTTGCATAATTTTCGTTTCTTCTTGCCGCCGCCTCTGATCGTCTGAGCAATTTTGCTTTTAGCATTTTCCACTTCTTTACTTAATGATTCTTTCACATTTTTTCCTTCCAAAGCATCTGCTGCTACATTTTTTAGGGCGTCAGCTCCCATTTCCAAAGCTGTCTTACCCACGGACTTGGCTAAATCACTGTTAAGAATTCTTTTACCTGTATTGATACCCATTTTTACCAAAGGTTTCATACTTCTAAAAAAACTACTAAAGAGACTTCCAAAGCCTCTACCAGATTGAAATCTGGATCCTCTATGAATGTAATCGTTCATATTTTATGAAACGCTGAATAGATATGGGGCTCACCGATGCACACTCAGAAATTTTTTTGATACTAATCTTTCTATTTGTTTGTTTGCAAGTTATATATATGCAGCCTGCAACAATGGTTGTAGGTGAATGGCCTGCTTTTACAATCGACTTCATTTTGTCTTTAATAAGTGAGCTAGTTTTAAAATCAATGTTTAACATAGCGCAATATTTATCCACCAATTCGCTTTTGTTAATTTCTACATTTACATTTTCATACTTAGATTTGTTATCTAAAATCTTACTTTTTGGACATGCACTAACATTTGACAATTCTACCAGACTTATACATATTCCTTTCTTATTTAAAACTGAATAAGCGCACGATAAAAGATTTTTTCTTGACTTTTTTTCACATTGCTGTTCAAAGCTTCGAACTATATCCGCTGCGAAACGATGAGGAATATTCATTCTGTCCAAAATGTCTCTTGTTTCTTCGAGCCAGTATCGACTCTCTTCATTTATGGCATCATATTTCTTCTCAGAACTGCCCACGTAATATGAGTCTATTACAAGGCCACATGTTGTGCATACATAGCAACCTTCACGCTCATCAATTATTGTGTGTTCATGCGAACAAATTCTACAACATTCCATAATTGATAAATATTTTTGCAGCCTAACAAAACAACTTTACCTGAATGGAATACTATAGCACAACCGTCTGCGCATTTAACAAACATTCCCGGAAAACGTTCAGCATTATATTTAGCACACTTAATCTTCTTTGACAACTCATCGATGCGTATCAGTTTCGATAGATTGTAGGTAGCTGTTATGTTGTCGATTTTATAAGAAATCACATTTTTATTTAGCAAATCAAAAATTTCTTTCAAACAACTATCAACATCACACATGCCTTTCAATCCAGTCGCATTTAGATGGTTAGTTCTATTTTTACTTGTTTTGTATAATACAAAATGATACTGTCTTTTGAATGTGATGTAGCTTGGATAGCTTTTATAAGATAATTGTTCTTTTTCTAAAAGTCTACGAGCACTATCTAAAGATATTTCTTCCAATTTTGCACTGATCTTGATATTTCTGATTTCCATTTTTTGTAAAACATCGTCAGAAAAATGGCAAACACATCCGGCATTGGGTTAGTATCAACTGATTACAAAATTTAGAATCTCTTCATTATATAGGCAAACATAAGATCCCTGCCTTATATAGGCGGGAGCAAGATTGCGCTCTTTTTAATTTATGCTTTGAGCAAAGTTTAATTAGAATTTCTAGAAAAAGCAAAAAGAGCGATATTGTAAATTTTCTACTTATTTTTTCAGAACATTTGTGACAGACGAATACGAACTTGCAACTGATGCTTTAGACTTCTTTACACTACCGCCTGTAGACAGTTCTCAAATCCATGGAAAGACACAGACCTACTATCCTCATGCAACCATCAATGATCAGGGACCGTATGAAATCATTATTCCTAATGATTCGATGGAAATGGTTCAGCTGAGTAGTATCAGACTTCATGGTTCGTTTTCAGTTGTATCGTCAACTGATGCGAATATTGCAGCTGTTGACCAGGTTTCGGTTATAAATAATACTTGTCAGTCTCTCTTCAAACAAGTCGAGCTATCGCTAAATGGTGTTACAATCAACGATCTTTCTACATCTACTTACCCTTATAAGGCTTACATCGAAAATTTGTTCACTTTTGACAAAGACATCAAGGATACTACTTTGCGAGGGCTGGAGCAGTTTTATAATGATCCTGTTCAAGGAGCTACTACAATTGAAGACATGCTGAAACAAGATACAACGGTTACAGGAGGTTTCAAAGATAGAAAAGCACGAATCATCGGAGGAAATAAAATTCACTTTATCATGTTGATTCATCTAGACTTCTTACAGTCTAGAAAACTTCTCATTCCAGGTGTCGAAATGAAATTTAGATTTATTAGGGCTGACGATTCTTTCACAATCTTCGCAAAAACCGCAGGACCAAAAATTAAAATGCATCATCTCGAACTTGTTGCTAGAAAGATAAATTGCGACCCTCTTGTTGTTGCTGGTATTGAAAAGGCATTAGCTGGCACAACTGCGAAGTATCCTATCGCTCATGCTAAGATTAAGACTTACTTACTTCACAGTAGTACTCAGTCTCAAAACATTTCGCAAATCTATAGAGGAAAATTACCTAGAAGCTTTAATATGGTCATGGTCAAGTCAAAAGCTTATGATGGTAATCATGCAGAAAACAGCTTCCGTTTTCAACATTTCGGACTCAATAACTTTAATGTGTATATTAATGGAGAACCTATTCACGCCAAAGCTATTCAACCAGATTGGACTAACGAAAAATGTATGGAGCAATACTGGTGGCTTCAACAAAATATTGGCCTTCACATTGGTGCAAGTAACGGTATTACTTTTGAAGATTTTAAAGACCACGCAGTAATGTTTGCTTATGATCGGACTCCTGATCTTTGTAATTCATTTACTGGCCATGGAGGTGAAAATGGTACTCTTGATATAAGCGTGGCTTTTAAGACAGCACTAACTGAAAATGTTATCATGCTCTTTTACGCAGTCTTTGATGAAATTGTAACAATAGATAAAGACAGAAATGTATTGCTTGTACAGTAAAAATGGCAAAAGGCCTCACAAATTCTTATGTGGAGAAACTATCTAAAAAAATACTAAAAAATATTAATTTTAAAGGAGTTTACCCATGTGACATCCATCCCAAGATAAAAAATAATATATTTTCTGTTATATTTAACACTGGCGATAGTCAGTCGCATGGAGAACATTTTGTAGCTATATATGCTAACGAAAAAAATTTATTTTACTTTGATTCTTTTGGTGAAAATATATATGATGTTAATATTAAAAAATTTATAAATAATGTTATTAATTCAAGAAAACTTATTATAAATACTAATAAAATTCAAGATGATGGAAGCACTTTTTGCGGTTTTTTCTGCATCGCGTTTTTATTATCAAAAGAAAAACGTGTTAAATATTTTAAAAATATTTTTAAAAAAGATAATTTAATGAAAAACAATGATATCGCTGTTAATTTCATAATAAAATTTATACAAAATTAACAAATTCGTCTCATTATTTGGAATGCATCCATCTGCTAACATCTAAATCAGTCAAGCGGCATTTTTAAAGAGAATCATCAATTCAAAGAGCCGAAATTCTCAAACGATTTGATAAACAAAACTTTTGAACTAATTTCCGCCTCATTAAAGCATCACAGCAGCATAAACAGTAAACAAACTCACTGTTAAAAGAAAATTGAGAAGCGAAGCCAAGCTTATCTCAAAATGTAAACATGAACTTTGAAATGTTTATAACATCGTGTCCTTGTGTCATCTGGATAGCATCATTAGATAGCATCATTAGCGAACGTCTCAAAACTCTCAAAACTTTTTTGTAAATAGAAATATAAGGTGGTTCCATAGCGTAATGGCTAAAAACAACGATTTGTATCCGTGCGGAGCGTGTTCGAAACCCGCCGAACGCAATGAGTCCCACTTTTTAAAATTTAAAAGTCTTAAAACTTTTTTGTAAAAGAGAAATATAAGTTCGAGCGATCTTTATGTCACAGTGGTTCCATGGCGTAGTGGCTAACGTCGGCGATTTGTATGCGGGCTAATCGGGTTCGAAACCTACGCTATGCGTTTCCACTTTTTGAAATTTAAACCTCTCTAAAATCTTTTAAAAGATAAATATAAGTTCGAGCGATATCTCTGGCACAGTGGGAGCCATAGCGTAGTGGCTAACAGCGACGATTTGTATGCGTGCTTGAGTGGTTCGGTCAAGTCTTGAGCATAGCATACATTCGTTTGTCTGGAAAGCAACGACGTCTTCACAAGAGGATTCGTTGCTTGCTTGCTTTACGAGGTCTGCGCTATGCCCTTCCACTTTTTAAAAAATTTTTGCCTCTTAAATTTTTTCAGTGCTTTTATTACCGACGCTTGCGCAACGCGCTAGCAGTGAGCGCAAGCGTCGGTCGACCTAGATAACCCACATTGATTCGAGCTATCTCACAAATAAAGAAGTATTCAAATCGCAATCATGCCGAAGAAGAGCAAAAAGACAAAGTGGATTCCGATCCCAGACTTTAGAGACTACTTCCCGGGACCGGTCATGCTTTACCGAAGCACTGGACATGTCATTCATCGCTGTCGGCCGGACGAGCCTTGTCACTGCCTCGTTGACACCGATGTTACTGAGAAGAGAATCGAACCTCAAAATTTCATCGATTTCTATGTCGAGAAGCCGCCTCGTTAAAAGCAGCCCTTGATGCGAATTATTCTTTTACTTGATTTTTTATCGTTTGTACACCATAAACATCCTGAACACTTAAAAACGTGTAACGCGATGAGAATAAATGAAAAACTAAAATAATATAATATTTTATTTCTTTTAGTGTATAACAGAATTTGATTACCAAGATTTGAAACTTTTTTTACCATAAGGGTCTTTTCGTAAAATATCTAAATTGTTATCTCTGCGTTTACGAACATTTCCAAACCTATCAACAGGAGCCCAAGGCTTGAAAGAAACATCTCTCTTCATCCTATCTTGATCTCGGCTCATTTTAAAAGCCTTAAATGCTGCCAACGTCGGCTTTTTTTCCTCTTCCATCTCTAACATAGATTCATCTTCAGACGACAAAGGCGACTCTTCTTCCATGGGTAACGGGACATCTTGGCCACTTATTTTTTGAGGTGCATTTTCTTGAATTCCAGAATGAATATCACTAATATGTCTAGCAAGATTCCAACTTCTAGAAAAAATTTGTCCGCAATGCGGACACGGCTTGTTTCTATTACGGCCAGCTTTAGGTGTACTTTTTTGAATTTGACAGAGCTTAGTTTTACATTTATCCCGCACACCAGGCACAACAGGCTTATCGGCATCTCTAAATTGACTGCTAGCGCTTGGTATAGGATTTTGATACAAAAGATTAGTATTAGTAGAAATTGGTTGTTGAGAAGAGCCAGCGACAGGTGTAATTGTCTGCTGAATAGGCATAGACTCTTCTAGAACAATAGGTTGTTGTTGTTGTTGTTGTTGTTGTTGTTGTTGTTGTATATCTTCATTTTCAAATTGTGCTGTTATATTTTCTTCTGGATTAATCATCTCTTGCTGGTGAATTTGATGTAAAACTTTTTCGGACATACTTTTAGGTTCTTCTTCAACCATAGGTTTGTTTAAAGACTCCATAACGCTGACATCAGCTTTATCCATAGTCCTCAACATCCTTTGCCAGATGGCTGGAGAAACTAGATACATCTCAGAATAAGGAGACCGCTTCGCCATTTTAGCTTTTAGGTGAGAATAAGCTTGTTAAAAATGGGATAACTGATGCCAAAATCAATCCTAATCCAGAACCTTCTTGCTTGAGTAATTTTCTTCTTTTAGATAATGAAACTTTTTTATTGGAAATTTTCTTGATTCTTCCAATATCACATCTTGTCTTAATGTGATTCTTTAACTTTGTGCGGGATGCCTTAGACAATTTAGCACAGACATGTTCGCTATGCATTACATTGTATACACATTCACAAAGTTCATCAACAAAGTTATCTGAAACATTGTCCAATAAAGCATCTAGCTGTTCCGGTTTCAATTTTTGAATAATCTTAATCATAGAAAGAGTATGCTTCTTCGTCATTGTTCAAGAGCAACTTTCAATGGCAGTTCATGCGGGAAAATTTGGTACCTAAACTTAGTAGTAGGTGGTGTGTCAGAACGAAAATCTAATACCAGATAACTATATGGACGTTTTGTAGCGTTACGAAACACACTGACAAGAAAACTTGCGTTACCTACACATACCTGTTTTGCTAATATACTGATTGTAGATACATCACGATCGTTTTTCATAAGAACCATGTAATGTGTGTTAAGAGACATTGTCCTATAAACTTTATCTTTATAGAATAAGGATTGGCTCATAAGAATTGTTGACGCTTTTTCATGATGAGATAGATTTAAAAACACACGCTCAAAGTCGACCGTTAAGTTAGTTAACATATCATCGAATATTAATAACGATCCGCCAATATTTTTATAAGGAGCGACTAGCTTCTGAACTTCTTCCAAAGACGGAAAATTTTGCTTGCTGTCAAACATTTCATCAATTAAACCTTCTCTCTTCATTTCTCCGTAGATAGGTTGATCCATGTTGTAAAATAGAAATACCTTGGCAGGAGGTGCCGTCATTAAATCTTCTCTTACTTTTAGAAAGTTTCGAACCCATGTCGTTTTACCACTAGATGACGGACCGACGACCATACAATTAAAAGGAGCCTTAAAGCGAGTATCGAAAGGCATTTTGTTTTTTAACTTTAAAATAAAAAATAATGTTTAAATAATGAAACGTCGAGATAGACGGTAATTTTGAATGCTCGCTGCATAAAGTGGGTCGAATAGCTCTCCAAGCGTATAAAAGAAGGTATGTAGAGAAAACTTCTCTACATTCAAACGTTGAACGTCTCTGGAGATAGACCGTCTCAAAAACTATCCACTCCACTTCAGAAACACCTTATCTCACCCGCATCGCAAACGCAACTGAGATGTGAGAAGCATCCATTCAAGCGCTTCGCGTTCACCACAAGGACGCTTGCGCTCACCACGAGCGCGTTGCGCTCTTTAACAGGTAGCGTTCAAATACTAAGAGAGGTTGTGCAGAGATTTGTAAGAATCTTTCCGCAAGAATTACCTAAAAAATCGCGTACCAAAAAACCAAGAATCTGGAAATTCAGAAACTTCAACCAGATTTCCGGACTCCGGAAAGAAATTATCGAGTAAATCTGAAGATTTTTCGAGTAACTTTGAGTAACTCAAGAAAATTTTGACGCGATTTCCTTAGAAATCGCGTCAAAATACACAACAACCAAGTTCTTCCTATGAGTATTGTAAATAATAACAGCA
>Ga0194123_10003626_pt1 | contig 18301 bp, 9 predicted proteins | sample TA2MahsurfametaG_5_FD_155479 | JGI IMG/M metagenome (GOLD analysis project Ga0194123, IMG submission 155479) | Freshwater microbial communities from Lake Tanganyika, Tanzania - TA2015023 Mahale A surface | ecosystem: Environmental > Aquatic > Freshwater > Lake | place: Tanzania: Lake Tanganyika... | reverse complement strand
TTCGAAGAGCTTTTCCTGGACGGCGTTGAGCGAGAAGCCGGTGGTCGCGCGCACGATCGTCTCGCGGCTGAGGAAGTAGGTCGTCTCGAGCGGGTTGGGGTTGATGCCGAGCTCCTGGTAGGCCTTCTCGAGGACGGGGAACACGTTCTGCTTCTCGCGGAAGCCGAAGCGGCCCGTGACGCTCAGCACGGAGGGGAACTCCTCGTGGCTGTCGACCTTGCAGAACTTCGGTCCCCGGGTGTGGAAGCTGACGCGCTCCTGTTCGGGCACGATCGCCCGGTCTTCGTCGACTTTCAGCGTCACCACGATGATGTGGTCGTGGAGGGCCCGGTTGTGCTTGAGATTATGGGCCAGCGCCATCGGGACGGACTTCGTCGAACCGGCGAGGTAGACCGCCGTGCCCTTCACGCGGGCGAACTTGCCGGCCACGAAGCGGTCCTCGACGCTGTCGAGGAAGTTCTCGAAATCCCCCGCGGCCTCGCCCTCGCTCATCTTCTGCTTCATCGCGATGCGCCCCTTGTTCCAGACCGCCATGAGGTAGTAGACCACGACCCCGATGAGGAGCGGCAGCCAGCCGTTGGGGAGCACCTTGTGGGCGTTGCCGAGCACGAAGAGCACCTCCAGCAGGATGAAGGGCGTGAGCAGGGCGTAGGCTCCGGCGGAAGGGATGCGCAGCTTGTGCCGCAGGTACTGGCCGAAGAGGATCGTCGTGACCAGCATCGTCAGGCTGACCGCGATGCCGTAGGCGCTGGCGAGGTTCTCGGAGGTCTCGTAGTGCAGGACGAGGTAGATGGAGCCGATCATGAGCAGCCAGTTGATGACCGGCACGTAGACCTGCCCGGACTCCTGGTCCGAGGTGTAGTTCATGCGCATGCGCGGCAGGTAGTTCAGCTGGATCGCCTGCATGGTGATCGAGAACGCGCCGGCGATGAGGGCCTGTGAGGCGATGATGGCCGCGAGGGTCGCGATGACGACCAGCGGGATCTGCGCCCAGCCGGGCGCCATGTTGAAGAAGGGATTGAAGCCCGGCTCGAGGAGGGCGTCCGGGTGGGCGAGGGCCCAGGCGCCCTGGCCGAGGTAGTTCAGGATGAGGGCGGGGAAGACGATGAAGCACCAGGCGGCCCGGATCGGCTTCTGCCCGAAATGTCCCATGTCCGCGTACAGGGCCTCGGCTCCCGTGACCGACAGGAAGACCGCGCCGAGGATCAGGATGCCGAGCCCGGGGTGGGTGATCAGCAGGTGCAGTCCTTCCAGCGGGTTGAAGGCCCACAGGATCTCCCCGAGGACAGCGTGATGCAGGGCGAGCGAAAGCACGCCGAGGCCCCCGATGACGGCGAACCAGACCATCGTGATCGGGCCGAAATACATGCCGACCCGGCCGGTGCCGATCTTCTGCAGCCAGAAGATGCCGGCGAGGATGAGCACGGCGGCCGTCGGGATGAAGTATTTGAGGAAGCCGGCCGTGAGCGGTCCGTGCAGCCGTTCATTGGCCTCCTTGACCCCTTCCAGCGCGGAGACGACCGAGATGGCGGGCGTGATGACCCCGTCGCCGTAGAGCAGGGCGGCGCCGAAGACGCCGAGCAGGACCAGCACGTTGCGGTGTTTGCGCTTGGCCTTCTCCTTGTCCTTGGAGGAGGCGAGGGACACCAGGGTCATGATGCCGCCTTCCCCGTCTTCGTTGGCTTCCATGACCAGGAGCACGTATTTCACCATCACCACGAAGATGAGGGACCAGATGATCAGGGAGAGGATCGGGACGACCTGAGTGGCGCCGAGGATGTTGTTGTCGGCATCCCTGACCCGCAGGCACTCCTTGAACGCGTAGAGGGGGCTCGTCCCGATGTCGCCGAACACGACCCCGAGGGCCGCGATGGTGGCCGCCATGGTCAGCGGCTTGGCGGTAGAGGAGCCTTGGGTCGGCTCCGGTTCGGACGTGCTCATGGAGAGTTATTCACACTGACACCTCCTAGGGGGTAATCAAAGCCAATCGGGGATGCCGGGGCTTGCCTTTTTGTCACATAATCGCATTTCCAGACCTTCAGCTCACCCCTTTCCAAACAATACGAACAATGAATATCATCCAAACTGTTGTCATTCAGGGACTAGCGCAGGCTCAGCCTGCCGCCGGTGCGGCCCAAGGAGAGCAGGGGAGCCCGTGGCCTATCCTGGCCATGTACGCCCTGCTTTTCGTGGGCATGTACTTCCTGCTCTTCGCGCCTCAGCGTAAGCGCCAGAAGGAGCTCGAAAAGCTCCAGTCCGAACTCTCGGTCGGCGACAAGGTGCTCGCCGCCGGCGGCATCTACGGTCGCGTGGTCTCCATCAAGGAAGACCGCATCACCCTCGAACTCGATTCCGGCCGACTCGTCGTCCATAAGTCCGCCATCATGGGCAAGGACGCCGACGCCGCCGTCCAGGCCTGAGGTCATCCACCCCTAAGCCTACCCTGACACTATGACGTCCAGGACCTGGTTCTGGAAGATCGCGGTCTCCCTCGTCGCCCTGGCGGTCGCCTGGTACGAGTTCCACCCGATCGCTCCGACCCCTCTCGAGCAGTTCGTGCCCACGCAGGTCATCGCGCAGAAGCCCGAATTCGACAAGCTCCACGCCGAGGCCCTCGGGCGCGTCAAGCGCTACAAGGACGCCGCCGTCCCCGCCGACCAGAAGTCGGTCTCTTACTTCCAGGCCCTGCGTGACATCGGCGAAGGCCGCGGTCGCGCCGCGCCGGTCGACTTCCGTCCGTTCTTCTTCACCGAAGCGCAGATCGTCCGCGAACCCGACCAGGCCAAGCGCAACGGCATCGTGCTGAAGCAGCTGCTCGTCGGCTCCCAGGGCCGTCTCAAACTAGGCCTCGACCTGCAGGGCGGGGTGTCCTTCACGCTCAAGGTCGACCCGACCGGCGCCGAATCCGGCGAGAAGGCCGCCGGCGACAAGTCCGGCGTCTCCCACGCCGACATGGTCAGCCAAGCCCTCCAGGTCATGGAGCAACGCGTCAACCAGTACGGCGTCGCCGAACCCGTCCTCCGTCCCGTGGGCGACCTCTCGCTCGAGGTCCAGCTCCCCGGTGAGGACGCGGCCAACAATCCGGACGTCATCGACGCGCTCAAGAAGCCCGCGAAGCTCGAGTTCCGTCAGGTCCACCGCTTCGAACGTCCGGCCGAGACCGAGCGTGAGCACTCGCTCCGCTCGCTGCCGGTCGATCCGATGCTCGGTTCCGCTTCGGCCATCTCGACCTACGAGGTGCTGACCATCCGTGACGTCGACGCCCGCACCGGCGCCATCACCGTCAACCGCTACTACGTCCGCAAGGCCGCCGACGCCACCGGCAAGATCATCAAGACCGCCTCCGGTCGCTCCGACGACGGCATCTCCTTCTACGTGGACATGAAGTTCACCGACGAGGGCTCGAAGAAGTTCGGCGACCTCACCGCCAAGATCGCCGAAGGCAACGTCCGTTCGGTCGGCCAGCTCGCCATCGTCCTCGACGGAAAGCTGCAGTCCGCCCCGACGGTCCGCGAGGCCATCCGTAGCAGCGGCGCCACCATCACCGGTTCGTTCACCCGCGAAGAGGCGGTCGAGCTCGCCAACGTGCTCAACAATCCGCTGGAGTTTCCCCTCATCATCCAGGACGTCACCTCCGTCGGCCCGTCGCTAGCCAAGGACGCCCAGGGCAAGTCCGTCGTGGCCTCGCTGGTCGCCGTCGGACTCGTCGTCTTCTTCATGGTCGGGTTCTACGTCTGGGGCGGCTTCATCGCCATCCTGGGCATGATCCTCAACCTGCTGATGATCCTCGGCGCCATGGCCTACTTCGGCGCGACCATCACGCTGCCCGGCGTCGCCGCGCTCGTGCTCACCCTCGGCATGGCCGTCGACGCGAACATCCTCATCTTCGAGCGCGTGCGCGAGGAGGCCGCCCTCGGCAAGGACCGTTCCGTCGCCCTGCGCGAAGGTTACGCCCGCGCGACCTGGACCATCATCGACGCCAACCTGACGACGCTGCTCACGGCCCTGATCCTCGTGTTCATGGGTTCCGGTCCGATCCGCGGTTTCGGCATCACGCTGACCATCGGCATCTTCACCACCGTGTTCACGTCCCTCGTGACCTGCCGCGGCCTGCAGGAACTCGCGCTCTCCCAGGGCGTGATGACGCGCATCTTCGGCCTGCCGGTCTTCCGCCCGACGCTCGACATCCCGTTCCTCAAGTTCGCCCGCGTCGCCTTCATCGCTTCCTGGCTGGTCATCGGTCTCGGCCTCGCCCAGCTCGCCATCAAGGGCAAGGAAGCCTTCGGCAAGGACTTCCGCGGCGGCGAATCCACCCTGGTCGCCCTGGCGCCCGGCGCCGTCGTCGACACCGGCAAGATCGCCGCTCTGGCCGGTTCCATCGGCCTGCCGGACACCACCGTCACCGTGCAGACCCCGGTCGGCGGCGGCGAACCGACCCTCCGCATCGAGACCGAACTCACCAAGGACAAGTCCAAGGGCGAGTTCGCCAACGTCGCGGCCATCGTCGGCGCCATCCAGGCCAAGCATTCGGAGATCCTCAAGGACCGCGCCGCGCCGGCCGACAAGCTGATGCTCTCCAAGGAGGCCATCGGCGGGTCCGTCAGCTCGGAGCTGCGCGCCAACGCGATCTGGTCGGTCATCCTCGCGCTCCTCGGCATCGGCATCTACGTGGCCCTGCGTTTCGAGACCGGCTTCGGCGTCGCGGCCATGGTCGCCACCCTGCACGACGTGCTCCTGACGATCGCTCTCTTCGTCGCCTTCGGCGGCCAGTTCAACGCGACCCTCATCGCGGCCATCCTGCTGATCATCGGCTACTCCATCAACGACACCATCGTCGTCTTCGACCGCATCCGCGAGGAACTCCAGGCCAATCCCGGCCGCGAGCTCCGCGACGTGATCCACTTCGCCATCAACCGCACGCTCTCCCGTACGACGCTCACCGCGGCGACGGTCTTCCTGTGCGCCGTCGCCCTCTGGGCCTTCGGCGCCGGCGACGTCCGTCTCTACGGCGAGATCTTCATCTACGGCGTGCTGACCGGAACCTTCTCCTCCATCTTCATCGCGAGCCCCGTCTTCTATTGGTGGCACAAGGGCGATCGTAAGGGCGTAGACGCCGCGGAACTCCCGCGCACCTACTCCTGGGAGGCGGGCTCCGACAAGGACGCCTAAGGCGCCCCTTCCTATGGCCGCCTGGTCTCACCGGGCCGCGGACGCCGGGCTCGCCCGTCGCATCGCGGCCGCGCTGGGGGTTAGCGAACCCCTGGCCGCCGTCCTCGCCCGTTCCTTCGCGGACGAGGCCGAGGCGGAGCGTCATCTCCGTCCGCAGCTCGCCCACGTCTCCGACCCGTTCGCGGTCGGCGGCCTGCGCGAGGCCGCCGAGCGTCTCGTCGCCGCCGCCGCCAAGGGCGAGCGGATCGCCATCCTCGGCGACTACGACGTCGACGGGGTCTCGAGCACCGCGATGCTCGTCCACTTCCTCCGTCGCCTCGGCGCCCGGCCGGAATACTTCGTCCCGCGCCGCCTGGAAGAGGGCTACGGTCTCTCGATGGCCGCGCTCGAGCGCGTCCTCGCCGAGGCGAAGCCGCAGCTCTTCGTCGCCCTGGACTGCGGGACCAACTCCCGGTCCGAGGTCGAACGCCTCCGCGCCGATGGCGTCGACGTCATCGTGGTCGACCACCACGTCGCCAAGGAATCCCGCGTCACCTGCACGCTCGTCAACCCGCGCGTCAACGACGCCGAGGACGCCCCGTGGCAGGCGCTCTGCACGGCGGGGCTGGTCTTCAAGCTGGTCCACGGCGTACTGAAGGTCCTGCGACTCGCCGGCGACGCCCGCGGCACCTCGATCGCGGTCAAGGACTACCTCGACCTGGCCGCCCTCGGCACCATCGCCGATCTCGTCCCGCTCCGCGCGGAGAACCGCATCCTCGCGGCCCACGGGCTCAAGGCGCTGGGCGAGGCCCGCCGGCAGGGCCTGCGCGCCCTCATCGCGGTCAGCGGCATGGAGCCCGGCGGCGTGCTTTCGTCGGTCGACGTCTCCTACCGCATCGGACCCCGCATCAACGCGAGCGGCCGCCTGGCCGACGCCTCGCTGCCCCTGCGCCTGCTGCTCTCCGACGATCCCGACGACTGCCTGCGCGACGCCGCGCAGCTCGACGCCATCAACCGCGAGCGCCAGGAGATCGACAAGAAGGTCACCGAGGAAGCCATGGCCCAGGCCAAGGCGATGGGCGACCTCGCCGGTTACGTGGTCCATGGCGACTGGCATCCGGGCGTCGTCGGCATCGCGGCGGGCAAGATCTGCCGCGCGTTGGACCGTCCGGTGATCGTCCTCGGCAAGGAAGGGGACAGCGCCAAGGGCTCCGGCCGCAGCGTGCCGGGCACCAATCTCGTCGAGGCGCTCGGCGCCTGCGCCGACCTGCTCAAGACCTACGGGGGCCACCCGATGGCCGTCGGCGTCTCGTTGGACGCGGTCGCGGTCGCCGATTTCCGCGCCCGCTTCGACGCCGCCGTCCGGGCCCAGCGTCTCGCCGGCGTCGTGCCGGCGGACGGACGCGACCTCGACATCGCGCACTGGATCCGCCCGGCGGACGTGACGGACCAGCTGCTCGACGACCTCGACCTGCTGCAGCCTTACGGAGAGGGGAATCCCGAGCCCGTGTTCGGCTTCAAGGGTTTCGTGTTCGACCGGCCCCCGGCGCCCTTCGGCGACGGCAATTTCCGGCACCAGGTCCCGCTCAGCGGCGGCCGGCGCCTGAACTTCGTGGCCTGGCGCATGGCCGACCGCATCCCCGAACTCGGCAAGCCCGTGGAGATGGCCGTGAAGCTGCAGTGGAACCGCTGGCAGGGCCGACGCACGCCGCAGGCCGAGATCCTCGACTGGCGCTACGGCTCCTGAGTCCGGTCACTTCTTGGCCGTCTCGACCTGGGCGCCGTCGCTCGCCTTCGGCGGGGGCGGACGGTCGACGATGGCCTTGAGCTGCACGCGCGTCCCCGCGCCCACCTGGCTGAGGACGTAGAGTTTCCGCGTGGATTCGAGGTGGTAGACGCGTGTCGAGAAGAGGACTTCGGCTTCCTTCGAGAGCAGCTGGAAATCGTAGTAGGCCTTGTCGAGGGCACCGGGCCGCAGGATCTGGCTGCCGCCGGCGGCGACGGCGTAGTCGCCGGAAGGCGTCCGGACCGTCAGCGGGAACGGGCAGAGGTTGAGGTAGCGGTTGCTACCGGGCGGGAAGGAGCCGGGCTTGTCGTTCAGCAGGGTCATGCCGTTGCCCTTGCCGGGCGTGACGAGGATGATCAGGTGGAGCAGGCCCTGCTTCTGCGGCAGGTCGGTCCACGCGAGCGGCGGGGCTCCGGTGACGCTGTAAGTCAGCGTCTGCTGCCTCGCTTTGACGCCCTGCCGAGGTTCCGCCGTCTTCGGCGCCGGGCTCTCGGACTTGGGGATGTTCGGGTCCTCCGCTCGCTTGGCCGAAACCTGCACCAGCTCGAGCCGGGCGGGCCCGCGGTAGGCGACTTCTTCGGAGAACATGTCCGTGGGGATGACGAGCCCGTGCGCTTTGCGGTTGTTCACGACGCCGACGCCGACGAGCGGCTGGGTCATCGAGATGAACCGGATGCGGGCCTCGACGTAGCCTTCGGACTGCGCCCGGACGCCGACGGTCAGCATCATCAGCAGGCTGAGGAGACCGAGGAGCGGCTTAGATCTCATTGCCTTGGAGCCAGCGCATGGAGAGCACCTTGAAGCGGCGACCGAGCAGATGGTTGACCGGGGTCAGCGCGGGGCTGACCGAGGCGTCCGCCGTGGCGGGACCCGGTACGAGCGGCTTCGGCGCGCTGTTGCCGGTCTCGGCCGCATTGGCCGGGTCGACGAAGTCGGGCACGCGCTGCACGACGACTTCCATCCAGGCCGTGCCGTTCTCACCCGAAGGCGCCAAGGCCTCGCCGAAGCAACGCAGGGTGAAGGTGTCCGAACGCGTGGCGAGCGCGGGGCCCAGCGTCTGCAGGAGGTCGGATTGCAGGAGGTTGCCCGGGGCGCCGAGCGCCGAGTGCGCCCGGCTGGTGCTGCCGCCTTGCGGGCGCAGGTCCAGGTTCTCGGGGTGCGGGAAGGTGCCGGCGGTGGCCGTCTGCAAGGCGGCCGGCGTGATCCGCAGGTCAGGCAGGCCGGCGAGCAGCCGGTCGCTGATGCCCGCGGCGTTCTGCTGGTCGGCGCGGAAGATCGCGGCCTGCAGGGCGCCGCAACGGTTCGCCCAGGTCTCAGGGCAGAGGAAGCGGTTGATGAATTCCGCGAGGCCGAGGTAGGGGGTCGTCGGCTGGGTGAGGCCGGCGAACAGGCGGGAACCCGGCGCCCGGGCCAGGTCGCGCTCGGTGCGGACCTGGAGGGCGAAGCGGGCTTTGTTCTCCGCCACGATGGCCTTGGCCAACGCCTCGATCTGGGCGTCCGTGAGGTTGGCGAAACCGCGCCAGTTGCTTTCGTCGATGGCGTCGCCGGTCGCGACGGTGGCGGCGATCTTGGCGAGGGCCCGGGGGAAGCGCGCGTTGTTCGTGGCCGCAGGGAGGTTCGGGCCGACGCCCGCCACGGCCTGGCCTTTCGCCGCGCCAAGGAAGGCGATCCAGGCTTCGACCGAGGTGGAGTTCACGTTGAAGGCGCCCTCGTTGAGCAGGACCGAGGCGACGCGACGGTGGTCGTTCAGCGCCTGACGCTTCTCTTCCGGGCTCAGGTTGCTCAGGTCGTCGGTGAAGCGCGGATTCGAAAGAGGCGTGCCGTCGTTGACGAAGGCGTCGATGACGGCGGGGATGTCCATGGCCACGCTGGGGTCGGCGGTCGTCCGGCCGCCGGAGGAGTTGCCGTTGGCGGTGTTGCCGAGCTGGGCGGGGGCGGGGTCGGCCGGGGCGACGGCGCCCGTGCCACCGGTGCGCATGCGGGGAGCCAGGCCGGAGAGGAAGTAGCCGTCCCAGAGGGCGCTGTTCAGCAGGTAGGTCTGGTCGGCTTCGGTCCAGTTCGGGCCGTTCTGCTGCAAGACCTTCTGCGCGTCGACGAAGGGGCTCGCGAAGCTGTTCCCGACGCTGAGCAAGGGCTGTTGGTCACGGACGCCGAAGTTGGCGTGGGCGTACTGGGCGAGCGAAGTCGGAGCCACGAGCGGCACTTCCAGGAGCACCGCCTGTCGCGCGCCGCCGGTCGAGAGGGAGCTGCCTCCGTAGGCGAGCTTGCCGCTTTCGTAGTTGGCCAGGACGTTCTCCCATGCCCCGTTGCGGACGGACAGCTGGTAGCTGGGCGAGCCGCCGAGGAAGCCTTGGCCGTTCCCCGCGCCTCGGCGACCGCCGCCGCTGGCGCGCGAGGTCGCGGCGAAGGGGTTCGAGTGCGAGAGCAGCGGGAAGGGCGCGCCGACGGCGTCGGCGGGCTTGGCCGTGATGTCGATCACGGTCACCAAGTCGGGCTCGAGCGGGGGCGAGGTCGGGGTGGGGTACGGCACGCGGCCGTCCCAGTCGCTGTTGGGCTTGGCGTACTTGTCCTGCACGTGCCTCCAGCTGAGGAAGAATTTCTCTCCCGGGCTGGGGTACTTCGCCGGGGAGATGCCGCTGAAGACGATCTCGGAGGCTTCGCTGCTGCGATAGATGAAGTCGTTCTTGTCGTTGGCGGCTTCGTTGGCGCTCTTGTTGGTCTTCTGGTCCAGGACGAGCTGGTCGCCCGGCCAGGCGGCGATGGCCTGCCGTAAGCGGAGCCTGCCGTGCTCGGCCGCGTCGCCCGGCTTGTCGGGGTCGTAGGGGATGATCTCGAAACTGATCGGAGCCTCGATGTCCAGGCTGGCCAGGGCGTCCGCGCCGAAGTTCCAGTCCCAGACGTTGTCGCGGTAGCCCCCGCGCGTGTCGTAGGTGTTGTCCAGGACGATGGATTTCGTCCAGTCACCGATGGTCGGTTCGCAGGAGAAGACCCGGAATTCGCCGGGTTCGAGGACCATGTCGGGCGCCCCGTCCTTGGCGAGGTAGATGCGCAGGGTGTCGTCATCGTGCACCTCGTTGCTCTGCCGTTGGAAGAAATCCCCGAGCCTGGTCTTCATGGTCGCCGGATTGTCCAGCGTGTCCGGCTGGTACTGCTTGAAGCGGAACCACCAATTGTTGAGGTCGGAAAGGGAGATCGCCGCGGCGAAGGGCCGCTTGTTCGGGGAGCCGGTTGGGCCGGCCCCGGGCTTCCAGGCCATCCGCACGTTGTACGGATTGTGGACGACGACGATGGGCGTGATGTTCAGGCGGAGGTCGATGGTCTCCTCTCTCCAGCGGTAGACCTGACGGCCGACCCGGTAGGTGATCCATGGGCCGAACCACTGCATCTTGTTGACGCTGAACGCCAGCGAGACGCGGTGGACGTAGGGGGTCGCGGCCACGTTCAGCGGGCGGGTGATGAGTCGTCCGGCGTCGCCGTTCAGCAGGTCCGAGACGTTCGGGTCGATCGGCGTGGGCAGGTCGCCGTCATAGAGGTCGGAATAGCCGTAGATGCGGTTGCGGATGCTGTTGTTCGGCAGTCCGCTGTCGGCGGGCGGTCCGCTCGGGTGGGCCGCGGCGACGTTCGGCCAGAGCGTACGGGCGTTCAAGGTCGGCACGGTGGTGGCGTTCGCCCCGCCGGCGCCGGCGCTCCAACCGAGCTGGCGGTACAGCCGATGATAGTCGCGCAGCGCCCACCAGGTAGGGCCGCGGAGGTTGCCGCCGCCGGTGACGGCGCGGTTGAAGAGCGGCGCGGCCCGTTGGTCGCCGCTGCTGCCGTTGTTCCTCAGGACCGGCATGGTGACCGCGGCGACGCCGGTGCCGATGTGGGTGGCCGCGGCGCCGGTCACGCCGGCGCCGAACTCGGTCGCGGCGAATTCGGCGTCGGTCAGTTCGAACGCGCGGGAGAGGTCCCGCTTCAGCCCGCCTTGCGCGGAGTCGGCGAGCACGCCGGCGGAGACGACGGTCACGTCGTGGAAGAGCCGCTTGACGTTGTTCTTGTCGTCGCCGGCGTCGAAGCCGCCCAGCAAGGCGAGCTGCCGCACGTTATCGACGGCGCGCAGCTGGTCGGGCGAGGAGAGCGCGCCCAGGCCGGGGAGGGCGTCATAACGCGGCGCCAGGGCGCTGCGGAGGGCCGCCAGCTGGTCGACGTCGCCGAAGGCCTTGGAACGGGTGTCGGTGAGATTGACGCGGGCCTTCAGGCCTTCGTCGCCGACCCAGTAGGCGTAGGTGCCCGCGACGTCCTCGTCCGGCAAAGCGACCTTCGGGAGCGAGACGAGTCCGCTGGCCTTGCCCTCCGTGGCGGCGAGCGCGCTGCCGGTGCCGACGAGCGGGACGAGGTTGGCGGTCGCGAGGGTGGCGTCGTTCTGCCACGGGGCCCAGTAGCCCGCGTGGTAATCCGGCGAGTTTCCTGTCTGGAAGAGCGAGATCGACTGCGTCCCCGCCGGCTGGTCGCCGCGACCGGAGACAAGCCAGGCCGGCGGCAGGTCGGGATGATCCGTGCGCCAGACGCCGGTCCACATCGGGTTGCGGAGGCCCGCGGGACTGACGTTCGGCTGGGTGATCTCCGCGCGCGCGGTCGAGCGGCGGTCGGCTCCCGCTTCCTGTTGCAGGTGGCCGAGCGCAAGCCGCATGGAGACCAAGGCGTTGAGGCGCGCCCGCGTGGCGAGCTGGTGGTTCATCGCCGCGCGGGACTCGATGGTCACGAAGGCGGAAATGGTCACGACGAGCATGACGATACCTGCCATGATCGTTAGGGAGAGAATCAGGCTGAAACCTTGTCGATGGTTTTGGCGGTGATCCATAGTGTGCCGGCTTAGGGCAACATAGGGATTAATACTTAGATATAAGCCCTAAGCAAGTGCTTAGGCTTGGTCGGACGACCGGCATATCCTTCCAACCTGACCTCGAATAAGGCCTATAAGGTAAAGATTGTCAAAGGTCTGGGTCATGCTAAGGTTGTCATCACCCATGAAACCCCTGCTCTTCGTCGCTGCGCTCGTGTTCGCCACTTCCACCGCGTCGGCCATCGTCGGTGGCAACGGCAACCCTCCCGTTCCTCCCACGGTCCCTCCGACCGTCGGTAAGCCCGGTTGCAACAAGCAGGGCGGTTCCGCCAAGCCCTCGAATAAGCCGGCCGAGAAGCCTTCCTCCAAGCCTGCGCCGAAGAAGTCCGCTCCGGCTCGTAAGTAATTCCTGATTCACGTCAGTCTGATTTGGCCGGACCTCGCGTCCGGCCATTTTGTTGCCATGCTTGCGCGGCGCGAGGTCGCCGACAGTCTGTCGTCATGCTGAAGCGCTACCCTTTGCTGTCGTCGTGTCTCCTGGTCAGCGGCGCGATCGCCTTGTTCTTCTGGACACGTCCGGCGGCCGTGTCCGCGCCGACGCCTCCCGCCCCTCCGGCCTACGGCAGCTGTCCGCCGTCGCGTGATGGCATCGGCAAGACTTTCATGGGCCGGGAGATCTCCCAGGTCATGGGTCATCCCGGCATCGGCTGGCTGGAGCGGACGGAGCGCGAGAAGGAAGAGGCGCCTTCGAAGGCCATCGCCTTGCTCGAACTCGCCCCCGACGCCGTGCTCGCCGACATCGGCGCCGGCTCGGGTTATTACTCCTTCCGCATCGCCCGCCTGCTGCCGGAAGGAAAGGTCGTGGCGGTCGATATCCAGCCGGAGATGCTCGCGTTCCTGAAAGCCGAATCGGCCAGGCTCGGCGTCACGAACGTGCAGCCCCACCTGGGCGCGGTCGACGACGCGAAATTGCCGGCGGCGTCGATCGACGCCGCCCTCATGGTCGACGCCTACCACGAATTCGACCATCCGGCCGAGATGCTGGCCTCGCTCCGTGTCGCCCTGAAGCCGAAGGGGAAGGTCTATCTCCTCGAGTTCCGGGCCGAGGACGAGAACGTGCCCATCAAGCCGCATCACAAGATGACCGAGGCGCAGGCCCGCAAGGAATTCGAGGCCTGCGGCTTCCGGTTCGTGACGAACCAGCCCGGCCTGCCTTGGCAGCACCTGCTGGTCTTCGAGAAGCCCTGAGGAGGGCTCAAGGCGCGCGTCGCTCGTGGGCGGCCTTGACGGTCAGCCCGCCCGCGGGATCCGCGATCAGCAGGTAGGTGCTCCGGGCGTCTTTCTCGGGATACACCCGCATGGTCCGCAAGGGCCGGCTATCGGCGTCGGTCGGACGCAGTTCGAGGCCGGCGTAGCCGTGTTCGTCGGCCGACGGACGATGGATGACCGGTCGACGGTCGGGCAGGGCGACGTCGCGTCCGGTCTGCCGGAGCACGAGCGGACGCCCGGTGAGGTTGATGAAACGCAGCGTGCCGAAGGGGTGCAGGCCCGGCGTGTCGTCGAGCGCGGTCACGCGCCAGCCGGCGGGATCTTCGGCGACGAGCAGCAGGTACGCGCCGCCGTCGCGGAGCCGCACGCTGCCACGGGGCGTGAAGCGCGGCGGGCCGTCCGGCCGGCCGGCCGCGCCCGTCTTCGGCAAGGGGGCGTCCGCCGTCGCCCGGCGCGTCTGCGCGTCCTGCCGGAGTCGCGCCGCCCGTCCGGCCTGCTCGGCGGCCCGTCCGAGGATCTCTTCGGCGCGGCGCCGGCGCGCTTCTCCGGCCGGACCTTCGGCGGCGCCGGCGACGAGGTCGGCGGCTTCCTGCGCCAGCGCGGCGTAGGCCGCGTCCGCCTGCCGGGCCGCGGCGTCCTCGCCGTCGTCGCCGGGCGCCTTGGCCGCGGCGGTCTCGAGGCGGCCGAGCGTGAGCTCGGCGGGACCGCGATAGGCCTGCGCGGCCGAGAAGAAGTCGCTGGGGATCAGCAAAGGCGTCGGCCGCCGGCCCGTGACGAACGCGGCGTCGGCGATCGGGGCGGACAACGCCAGCGCGCGGAAATCGCAACGGATCTCCGGCGGCGCCTTGGTCTGGGCGAGGGCCAGGGCGCCGGCGAGGGTGAGCAGGCCGCCGAGTCTCATAGCTGCTCGGCGCGGAGCCCGCGGAAGTCCGTCAGATGGAAGCGGCGGCCGAGCATGCGGTTCACCGGCCGGAGCGCCGGGTTCTTCAGCCGGGAATCCGTCGGATGCGTCACGGGCGTCTCGGCGGCCTGCCGCGCGTCCATGAACTCGGGGCGGCGTTGCGCGACGGCTTCGAACCAGGCCCCGGCGACGCCGTCCGCGGAGGCGGCTTCGGCGTAGACGCGGATGACGAACGTGTCGGAGCGGGCCGTGAGCGCCGGTCCGATGGCTTCCAGCAAGTCGGACTGAAGGAGCGCGCCCGGCGCCCCTTCCGCCATCGTGGCGGTCCCGATGGCCGGGCCGGAGGCCTCGCCGCCGCGCAGGTTGACGCGGCAGGTGGGGTCGGTCCAGGGCGTCTGGCCGGGGCCTTGGTTCGGCGCCTGCGCGCCTTCCGCCGACAGCGGGGCGCCCGGGCCGGCGACCGGCGCGAGCGCGGCGCCGGCCGCCTGGGCGCGGTGGATGCCGTTCTGCAGGCAGCCGCCGTGGCCGATGAAGGCGAAGGTGTTGCAGAGGTAGCGGTTCACGAACTGCGCGAGCCCTTGGAACGGAGCGGGCACGTTCACCCGGGTCGTCGCGGTCGCCCCCCGGAACGACCGCGGCTGGTCGTGGTTCGGCGAGACGTAGTTCTCGTTGCGGTGCGGGTAGATCGTCCGCCAGCGGATCTCGTCCACGATGCCCTGCGCGAGCAGCCGCAGCTGCCGGTCGTCGAGCGAGCGCAGTCCGTTCCAGGCCGCCTCGCCCGACGGCGCGGCGCGGACCGCGGCGGGCACGGCGTCGAGCCGGTTGGCGCGCGGGTAGCGCGCGTCGCGGTCGCCGGTCGCCAGCCCCGAGGGCAGTCCCTTGGTCGCGCCGAGCAGCGCCGCCCAGGCGTTGGGCGAGACGCTGTTCACGTTGAAGGCGCCTTCCGACATGACCGCCGTCGCGAAGGTGCGGTGCGAACGGAGGCGCGCGGCCGTGTCCGCCGCCGGCAGCGGCCGCAGGCGGACGTTGCCCAACCGCGTCCGTCCGGCGGCGAAGTCGTCGAGGACCTGCGCGAGCGGCGTCACCTCGCGTCCGTCGGCCCACGTCGGCGCGGCCCCGGAGAGGAAGTGGCGGTCGAAGAGCGCCGCGTTGATGAGGTAGGAGCGGTCGAGGTCCGTGTTGTTCTGGCCGGAGCGGTAGTTCCAGACGCGATGGCGCGGGATGAACGGCGAGGCGAAGCTGTTGCCCGCGACGAGGAGCGGATCCTGGTCGCGCAGGTGGATGTTCGCGTGGGCGTACTCGGCGAGCGAGACCGGGGGGGCGAGCGGCACGGACGTGAACACCGCGGCGTGCTGGCCGGACGACGAGGCGCTGAGCCCGCCGAACGCCTTGCCGCCCGAGCCGTCGGTCTCGAGCACTTCGGACCAGTCGTTCGCCGCGCGGATGGTCATGCGGAAACTGCTCGAAGTCGTCGCATGCCCGGCCGGCATCCCGCCGGGGGACCAGCCGGTGGCCTCGGGGCGCGTCATCGCGGCGGTCGGGTTCGAGCGCGTGAACAGAGGGAACGGCAGGGCGTCGCCGGGCCAGCGTGCCGCGTAATCCAGCACGGCCAGCACGGCGGGCGGCTGTCCGGGTGAAGGCAGCACGGCGCCGGGCGGGATGAGCTTCGCGGGCGCGGAGCCGCTGCGCCCGGCGCCGAGGTCGTTGGAGAGGAGTTCGGTGACCTCGCTGGCCGCGTTGTAGAGGCTCGCGTCGCTGCCGTTGCCGGTCTCGTCGAGCCGGTCGCCCGGCCAGCAGGAGATCATGTGGCGCACGTAGAACGGCCCCTCGCTCCGGAAGCGCACGCTGAGCGTGTCGGTCCCGTTGCGGTTGAGCGGTCCGCCGCCCGGGGTGAGGCACGGCACGTAGAAGCCTCCGCGGAAATCGAAGCGGGGCACCGTCGTGCCGAGCCGGTCGAAACGCATCGGCTGCGGCCCGGGCAGGGAGAAGACGCGGAGTTCGCCGGGTTCGAGGGTCAGCGGCGGGATGTAGACGCGCATGCTCTCCGCCGCGTTCGGGTTGCCGCCCGTGCGGGAGGCCATGGTCAGGAGGTCGTGCCACCAGCTGGTCGTCGACGTCTCGGAGGTCGCCGTGAAGTCCAGTCTCCAGTGGTTCCAGTGCCGGAAGGAAAGGCGCATCGCCGCGTCGCCGCTGTTGACGGGGTTCAGCCGTAGCGCGACGTTGTAGGGGTTGTGCAGCACGGTGATCGGCGTGAGCACCAGCCGCAGTTCGCCGCCGGCGTCCTGCAGGCCCAGCACGAGCTGCTGCCGCGCGACGAAGGGGAAGACGCCCGGCTTGAGCGGCCGCGGCGCCGGCGTGCCGCGCAGGGTGTCGGTCGCCCAGACGTCCTCCGAGGTGTCCATCCGGTTGTACAGGTGGCCGTAATGGGCGGTGCTGGCGTTGATGAGTCCCGCCAGCGCCACGGTGTTCGGGAAGTGCGCGCGGGCGTCGAGCGACGGCGCCCGGCCCGGACGGTCGCTGAGTTCGCGGTACAGCAGGTGGTGGGCGCGCAGGGCCTCCCAGAGGGGGCCGCGCAGCCGCGCGCTCGGTCGCGCCCGGTCCGGCAGGCTGTAGATCGGTGCGACGAGCCGGTCGTTCGCCATCCCTTCCTCGCGGCAGCGCAAGAGGGCGCGGGCGTCGGCGAAGACGGCCGAGGCGTCCGTCGGTCCGCTGCCGGTCGTCTGATCCCAGGGCGAGTAGACGTAGGTCGAGGCGCCCGGGCCGCCGCCGTATTCCGTGAGCCGGAAGGCGTCCAAGGGTTTTTCGAACAGGGTCGAAAGGTCGACCTGCAGTCCGCCCCAGAGCGCGTCCGCCAGCACGCCTTCCGAAGCGACGGTGGCGTCGGTCCAGAGCCCGCGCGCGGCCGCTTCCGCGGGGAGGATGACGCCGGCCGACGGGGCCAAGGCCAGGTCCGTCAACCGACTGATCCGCGGGTCGAGCGCGGCGCCGTCATCGTCCGTGAAGCCTGGGAGCAGGCCCAGGGCGACGCCGCCGGCCCCTTTGACGGCCAGCCGCCGGGCTCGGTCCGGGCCGGCGGCGCGCGGATCGCGGGCGTCGAGCCGGATCTTCACGCCTTCGTCCCCGATCCAGTAGGCATAGGCCCCGCTGGCCTGGTCGGGCAGCGCGATCTTCGGCAGGGAGACGCGTCCGTCCGGGCGGCCGGGAGTCTCCGGCGCGGCCTTGATGATCGCGGGCACGGCGTCCACCGGGCCTTCCGCCGTGGCGGCGCCGACGAGCGTGACGAGCGTCGAAGCGGGCGGCGCATAATCGGTCTGCCAGGGCAGCCAGACCGCTTCGGGATAGTCCGGCGCCGGATTGGCCGCGCTGACCGGCTGGCGCGGATCGAAGGAAGAAGCGAGCGACGCCGACTGGGCGCCGGCGGTCCGGTCGTGTCGGCCGCTGATCAGCCAGGCCGGCGGCTGCAGGGGGGCGTCGTTGCGCCAGACGCCCGTCCACATCGCGTTGCGCACGCCGGTCCAGTTGCGTCCGGGTTGCGTGTGCGTGACGGTGAAGTCGGCCCGCGCCGTCGCCCGTTGGTCGGGCCCGGCTTCCTGCTGCAGGTGGGCCAGCGCGAGACGGACAGCGGCCAGCCCGTTGAGCCGCGCCCGCGTGGCGAGGTGATGCTGCGTCGCGAGCCGGGATTCGACGGTGATGAAGGCGGCGGCGGTGATCACCGTCAGCGTGAGCATGGCCATCACCGTCAGCGTCAGCACGAGGCTGAAGCCGCTGCGCGCGGTGGGCCGCGACGCGGAGGGGGTGGCGCGGGGGGACGACACTTAGGGGATTGTCCCTATGCCATCCCCGCCTGCAATCCCTTAGGCGCCTCGTTTTTCAGCTTCCGACGGCCTTTTTGATGTCTTTCAGCTGCTGGAACTCGGGCTTGGCGGTGTAATGCTTGTCGAGCGGGTAGCAGCCGGAGATGAGTCCGTTGCGCGGGGCCGTCGTGCAGTCGCTGAACGTGCGGCAGATGAACTTCGTCTCGAGAGCGCCGTGCTTCGCGGCGTCGGCGAGCATGGCCGGATAGCTGAGCACCGCGCGGCCCACGCCGATCGCGTCGCTGCCGCCGGTCCGCAGGATGTGCTGCGCGAGGTGCGGCAGGTATTCCTGGACGTAGCTGAGGCCCGAACTCACGACGATCATGCCGGCGGGGGCCTGGGCGCGCACCTCGCGGACGACGCGCACCTGCCGGGCGACGTCGATGAGCGGGTCATGCGCGGGTTGGTAGCCGTCGCTGGGCGGATAGGCCGCCGGGCGCTGGATGTGCGGATTGTAGTAAGGCGAGCCAGCGGTGGTGTTCAGGATCTTGACGCCGAGTTCGCCGAGCAGCTTCACGAAG
>Ga0194123_10003624_pt1 | contig 18313 bp, 14 predicted proteins | sample TA2MahsurfametaG_5_FD_155479 | JGI IMG/M metagenome (GOLD analysis project Ga0194123, IMG submission 155479) | Freshwater microbial communities from Lake Tanganyika, Tanzania - TA2015023 Mahale A surface | ecosystem: Environmental > Aquatic > Freshwater > Lake | place: Tanzania: Lake Tanganyika... | reverse complement strand
AATCCAGAGACTGTCCCTTCTCCGACGATATCACCGTCGGAAGTTACGACCTCGAGCGACATTCACTACGGTCGCTCCGGGCTTCGTCACGGTGTACTGCCCGTGGAGTGTGGGGTGGTCTGCTTTTAGGGCGGTCGTGTCAAGCTTCCGCTTTGAGCTCATGGTCCTTCGCCAGGTACACACACCGTCGATACCCGAAGCGTTGCCGCATTCAGCTTTGATTGATGCTTCAACCATTTCGAGTTCCCATGAAATAGAGGCGTCAAGGCCGAGTAAGCGAAGGAAGAGGTCATGGATTTTGTCCAGGTCGTCGTCGCCGAGAGGGGACCCAAGGGGAACCAATGCCTCATTTTCAAACGTATCGAGGTCGTGAGAGAGGTCAACTTCAGCTTCGGTTGTCTGCCATCGGAAGTAAGGAACCACGCGGATTGAGTCCTTCTGGTAACGCTCCCAGAGTTCCCCGTGCGCCTGACGGAACGCGGCCTCATCGAAATTGGTCGTGTCCTTGCGGACGTTGATGTACCCGAATCGGTTTATACCGCTGTCACGACGGATGCTTTGCTCGAGGGGCGCCCTCAGCAATTGGGAGAGTTTTGCCACGCGGTCGGCGGCAAGCCGCAGCGAAAGTCCACGGCGATGAGCGGCAAGGACTGACTCGGTTGCCTGGATGGTTTTACCGTGAGACTCCTCCTTGGCGAGACCTGCCGCAGTGCGCATGTCGCCAATGCCAACCGCGGCTTCAGCAGCGAGTCGCTCTGCCGCTGCGAGAACTTCTGTGCGTTCTGCCGGAGTGAGCATGAACCACTCACCGGAAATGCGTCGGGTTGCGAACAAACCGTGAAGTGCTGTCTCCACCTTCTCTACCATCTGCGTGGCGAGTGCATGGACAAGGACCAGACGACGGGGATTTCCGGTCTGGTGCTCCCTCAGTCGGTCGGCCGAGAAGCGACCATCTGCCTCACGAACGAGACCGATCTTGCAGAAGCCAGTATCGGAGTCTGTGTGGGGGTCAATCTCTCCGATGATGTACAGCTCCCCCGCTGCAAATGACGTTGCCATGGTGACTCCTAGATGATCCCTGCCTGGGCGAGCAGTGAGGTGGTCTTTGACGTCGAGGCCGCCTCGAGATAGTGACGGTTCTCGTCGTCGTAGGCGATAAGAACAACCTCAACATCAGACTGTGCACTGCATACCGCAAAGGCGATCGACGCTCCGAGATCCTTCGGCAGGTTAAAAATTCCAGTGGAGATCGCAGGAATGGTGACCGAGCGATTTCCGTGTGCACGGCACTCAGTGAGAATCGCCTCATAAGTGTTCTTCAGCAACTCAAGCTCACGACGTTCGGTATCGGTGAAATCAGCCGTCGCGATTGCCACGCGCCCGTGCCAGACCGGCCCCACAGCGTGGATGATGTAGCGACAATTGAGACCAAATGATTCGGTGGTCACTGCACTACCGGTAGGGCAGTGGTGAATCTTCTTGCAGGCGTCAGTCAACTGCGTTATTCCCCCTGCCCTTTCGACGGCGGAGAAGATGGCGCCACAGACTCCTTCTCCGCGGAGTAGCCGCTCGTTGGCAGCGTTGACGACTGCGTCGGTTGCTGACGTGACGATGTTTCCGGTGGTGATGGTGACCCTCATGATGTTTTTCCTCTCTTTTGGGGCATTTCGGGGTGATCTCGAGCGCAATGTCATGGTCGCCCTCTCTGGAGCGAAGTCATCGACGGGTGGACACATGAGGTTGAGGAACGTCGGTGTCGGAACCACAGCCGATTGAAGACGCGGATCCACCAGCGGGCCGGGCGGGGACGGGAGTGCGAATAGCCCGGAGCCAAGTCGGTGGTCAGGACCAGTTCCTGAGCGAGTCGGCGTTCTCGCCGGGCGAGCGCACGACCCCAGCTATAGCGGTCGGGACGGGGCCCCTTCGGGCGGGTGCGAGCTGTCGTGCGGGACTTCCCTTGCCGCCGGTTGAAGTGGGGGCTGGTGGTCAAAACCAGGCTGTTAAGGCCATAAAAGCGGCGGGATCGAATGTTTGTGTTGCTCATAACGCCATTATGGCATGTATGCGCAGACTTGACAACGTCTGCGCTAACAATTTAAAGTTTGGACAAAGTACGATAGTCTCTGTCACAACTCAAGGAGGTTGCCCTCATGACCACCCTTCCCGCCCAGCGCTTGCGTATGGGCTCCACGACGTACTTCCTTTCCTCGATCTCCGTGAAGGAATTGGTGATGGTCGTGAGGCCGGCCTCAGAGGCCATCACCGACTGGGACGAGATGTCGGTGGAGGACCGCATGCAGCGGGAGATCAAGGTCAAGCGACTTCACGACGAGATCATCCCGTATCTCGCCACACACCCCGATCGGTTCTTCGGGTCAGTGATCGTGCTCATTGACCAGGCCGAAGTGTCGTTCGAGACCCTCGAGGACCTCAAGGTCAGTCTTCCAAACGCCTACAAGGGTTCCATGGAGAAGTTTGGCTTCCTCACAATCAATAAGGGCAATTGGATTGCTTTAGATGGTCAGCATCGACTCGTGGCACTTCGCGAGATTGTATTGGGTCGTTTCGAAGGCAAGGTGCAGCCGGGAATTCCCAATGACGATGTGAGTGTAATTTTTATCGTTAACGAGGACATCAAGAAGACCCGCCGCATCTTCAACAAAGTCAATCGCTATGCACGGCCGACTTCTCGAGCAGACAACCTCATCCTGAGCGAGGACGATGGGTACGCCATCATTGCCCGCCGACTCTTCACCGACCCACAGGGGGAATGGCACTCACGAGACAGATCCCCACAAATGCGAGATCGGGCAGGTACCGAAATCGTCAACTGGAAGAACAACACCCTGTCGCGCCGCAGCACTCAACTCACCACCATTAGTGCGCTGTCTCTGATGGTGCGTGATATCTGCAAAGCGAATGGACTCAACCTGGACGAAAAGTCAACTGGTGGTGTCGTGCCAGACGACCGGTCAATCGACATCGGCTACACGCTGTGCCAGGAGTGGTTTGCAGCAATGTTTGATGCCTTTCGGCAACTAGACGAGGCACGGCGTGATGTCTCTTTGATTCCGCTTTATCGCGAAACCTTGAGGCCATTTTCGTTTCTCTTCAAACCTGCTGGTCAAATTTCTCTCTTTAGGGCCGCTCTATTGATGCAGAGGCTTCATGGGGACCAATTCTCCATCGACGAATTTATGACCAGGGCCGCCGAAAAAATCGACTGGGCTCTTGGGGCAGAGTCCTGGCGCAACGTCATAGTTCTGGGAGGAACACGGGTTTTGGCAAAACAAAACAACTATGACGATGCCGCACTAATACTGGTGTGGCGGCTGGAGGGCTCCAACCTTGATACCGAGACGATAGAGCGTGCTCGGGCTCGGTGGGAGGCAGTGAATCCCGGTGAACCTCTTCCCCGACCGGCGTAACCCGAAAACAGATTGGAGCCGACATGGCAGTAACTCTTCCCGCTATCACCGCCAAAATGGGTACGCGGAACTACTACATCACCAAGATGACAGCGCAAGAGCTCTCGGGGCAAGTCTCCGTCGCCTCGGAGCTGGCAGATTGGAACGAACTCACGCTCAACGAGCTGTACCAGCGCAAATTGAATGAAAAGCGAGTGGAACAGGAGATCGCTCCATACTTGGGGAACTCTGCTGATCGCTTCTTCGGATCAATCATCGTGTGGGTGCTGAGTGACGAGGTCCTGTCATTCGAGTCGGTGAGCACTCAAGTGTCGACTATCCCTCGCGCATATCAGCATGCCGCGTCATCAATAGGTTTTCTTGTGATTGACGGCGTCGTACCCGGTCAAGAAGCCGGGCTGGTGGCTCTTGACGGCCAGCACAGGCTGGCTGCCCTTCGACGTGTTGTTCAGGGTCATGTCAGTGGCCCACATGCTGCTGCCGTCCGCTCGGATGAGATTGCGGTCATCTTTGTTCAGGACGAGAACGTGAGAAGCGCCCGCGACCTGTTCACAGTTCTGAATCGCTCGGCGCGTCGGGTCTCGAAGAACGACGTGCTCATCATGAGCGAATCAGACGGTGCCGCCATGACTGCGAGAAACCTCACTAGTTCCAGTCTTCTTGCTCCTCGTGGACTGCTTGATGACCCGCTTGTGAAGTGGGAGAAGAACACAATCGCCCAGCGTGACACCCAAATCACCACGTTGAATGCAGTTGCCGAAATCGCCAAGATTGTGGCGAGCCACCTCAAGGTTGACATCCAGGATGACGACGAGGGAAACCCGCCGGGCATCGTAAACTTGGATCGCGTCGAGAGAGAAGCCTCCCGGTGGCTCGAGACCTTGTTCGATCTGTCCCCCGAGTTTGCTGAAATGCGTCGCGAACCGAACGACGTGGTGGCCATGCGGCGAGAGGGTCGGTACTCGCTGCTGATGCGTCCGGTTGGGCTCCAGGCTTTCTTCCATGCGGTCGCAACTCTGCTCGATGCCGATGCAGGCGGCATGACCGATCTCAACGAAGCTGTAAACGGCCTGCTCGGATTGGACTGGGACATCAAGGGCAACCTCTGGAGAGGCATCCTTGTGGTTGCGCGGGGCAATCTCGCCCGCAAGGAACAGGAATGGAAACTGGCAGGGAACCTGGCCGCGTGGCTGGTCGCAGGTTCTGGGTCGAGCCCACAGTTCCAGAGCGCCCTTCTCGAGGACTACCGCCGCCAAATGGGTGCAAGCAATTTGTCGCTGCCGAAGCCGAAAGGAGGAAACTAGATGTCGACCTACACGATCCCGGCAATCGCCGGGCGCATGGGGTCCACCAAGTATTACCAAGCAGTCATGCGGGCCGATGAACTCGTTGCCACGGTGCACGCCGCAATGGACTTTCCCGAGTTCAAAAATTTCATGGCGCATGAGCAGATGCAGCGAAAGTTGAGCGAGGAGCGCGTCGAGAAGATGATCGTTCCCTATCTCACCAACTCTGTGGACCGTTTCTTCGGTTCAATCATCGTTCTCGTCTTCAATCCCGATGAGTTCACCTTCGAGCCGATGAGATCTCTCGGAGTTCCGAAACTTCCCAACGCATACGGGGGGCTCGAACAGCGGCTTGGGGCGCTGACCATTGGTGGCGGGATGCTCTTTGCACTGGATGGACAACACCGCCTACACGCCCTGCGTACCGTCATCAATGAGACGCAGACGCCGCATCTCGGTCTGCCAATTGACGGCCCCTACAAGGACGATGTTCGCTCCGACATGCTCTCGGTCATCTTTCTCGAGTTCGAAAGCACCGAGAAGGCTCGCCGCATCTTCAACAAGGTGAACCGTTATGCAAAGCCGACGTCGACCTCGACCAACATCCTGACGAGTGAGGATGACGGTGTCTTCATCATCACGAGATGTGTTGCCAGCCTCGACGAACCACTCGGGTTCTACTCATATGTGGCTCCTCCGATTCCACTCAAATTTAATGACGGAGGTCCAGTGGTGCAGCTTGAGGGGGCATCTCTCGAGGCAAAGTCAACCTCCCTCACGACGCTCGAATTGTTGAGCGAATCAATCGAGTCACTCTGCACCGCCACTGGTCAACCCCCTCTTACCGAGGAGAAGACAATTGTCCGTCCGGATGACTTGGCCCTGAAGACTGCCTATGAGGTGTGTGCTCGTTGGTGGTCGGAGTTGATGGTGAACTTCGAACCGTTCGCGAATGCCCTCCGGTCGCCGAACCGGCTACCAGACTGGCGTGCAAATGAGGCACTGCACTCAGTTGCATATCGGCCGAACGGTCAGGAGGCGCTCCTGCGAGGACTCGCCGACGCGCACTCCATCAGCAAGATGTCACCGACGACCCTCGTTGACCGGATGAATCACCTGCCCCTGTCACTGAGCGACGACGTCTGGGATGGAATCCTTCTCGGTGGGGGAGACCATCGACGGAGGGTTCTCGGGTTCAGGCCGGTGGCAGCAAATCTCGTCACGTACCTGTTGATCGGGCCGGATGCGTTCGGCGCACGGAGAACCCAGCGGCTGCTGGACAACTACATCGAGTCGAAGGCGAAGTACAACATCGTGCGCCGGGTTCTGCCCAAGCCGGTGGTCTAGAAGCGCACCGACTCAACGATCCGGCAGAGTGTCTCTGCGTCCGGGAAGGCGCTCTCATGGTTGAACGAGAATCGGATAGCGCCGCCCACGCGCCACGGTTCGATCTTCATCGCCTCTAGGACGTGGCTTCGTTCGTAGGCATGCGATGAACATGCCGCTCCATTGGACACGGCGATGTGGTCCTTGGTGGCGACGATGAAGGCTTCGGAGTCAAGGCCGGGAAAGCTCGCGTTGATGATGTGAGGAATCGCTCGTCTGCGGTCGCCGTTGACCTTGCCTCCTGCCTGTTCGATGAATGAGAGAACCTCGGATTCGACCCGGCGAGCTGAAGCGTCGCGGTCTGCATGGTCGGCAAGTGCCAGACGCGCCGCCTCGCCGAGTCCGGCCACGAGCGCGACGGGCACCGTTCCCGGACGAATCCCGCGTTCTTGACCGCCGCCAAACATCAACGGCCGCAGCGGGGGCCGATCCCTGCCGTTCCGCTTGCGTGCCACGAGGGCTCCAACACCCTTTGGGGCATAGATCTTGTGGCCGCTGATGCTCACGAGATCCACTCTCGGGCTGCGGAGCATCGTGAGTTCCTTCCCGAAGCCTTGCGCAGCATCCACATGGAGTAATGCGTCGTGTTTCTCGAGGGTCGTGCAGATCTGATCGAGGGGCTGGATCATCCCGGTCTCGTTGTTGACGTGCATCACTGACACGAGAAATGTGTCGGAACGGACGGCGTCTGCAACCTCGTCGGGGTCAACCGTACCGTCGTTGTGCGAGCCGACGAATGTCACCTCAAAACCGAGCGACTCGAGGTGTTCAAGAGGCTCGAGCACGGCCTTGTGCTCGAGTACGGAGGAGACGATATGCCGACGGTTGGTCGTCTCGCCGTGCTCGCGAAGTCCGAGGAGTGCGATGTTGTCGGACTCCGTCGCGCCACTCGTGAAGATGACCTCGTCCGGGTCGGCCCCGACGACCTCGGCCACGTGGGCCCGGGCCTGCTCGACGGCATTGCGGGCCGTCACACCCCAGGCATGAGTCCGACTTCCCGCATTGCCGAATTCCTCCCGCATATGGTGAAGAACCACATCGGCAACGCGTTCGTCCACCCGCGTCGTCGCGGCGAAATCGAAGTACGGGGTGTTACTCATGCAGCACTCCTTAGGAGCTCAGAATTGGAACCTTGCGGTATGTCAATGGTATGTTATCGGTATGTCATCGCCTAGCTACACGTTCACTTTTCCTGTGGTGCGTGGCGTCCAGGCTGGACGAGAGTTCTTTATCGCCCAATGCCCGGTGCGAATGCTCCCCAAGATCTTCAGTTTCACCGATTCCGATCTTCCCGTGGAGATGAGGGCCCAGAGGACGCTGAACAGCAATCGCGTCCCCGAGATCGCAAAGTACATCGTGGAGAACCGCTCCGACTACACCTTCTCTGCGATCACTGCATCAATCGACGCCGACGTGGTCTTTGAGCCAGCCACTGACCAGGACTTGAGAATCGGTCGACTCCATGTTCCAATGGATGCGCGGTTCATCATCAATGACGGTCAGCACCGGCACGCAGCTTTCACTGCCGCACTCGAGATTGATCCTTCGCTCGGCGATGAGACGATCGCCGTCGTGTTCTTCATTGATGTGGGCCTCTCGCGCTCACAGCAGATGTTCGCTGATCTCAATCGTCACAGTGTGAAGCCGTCAGCCTCCATCGGTGTTCTCTACGACCACCGTGAGCCCATGAGTGAACTGACGCGAGCCGTCGTGAACGGGAACAAGCTCTTGCGGGACATGACAGAATTTGAAAAGGTGACTCTTGCTCCAAAGTCACGCAAGTTGTTCACGCTGAGCGCGGTGCACCAGGCGAATGTGGCTCTGCTCGCGGGGCTCGATCAAGACTCCGACGCATCAGCAATAGAACTGGCCGGAGATTTTTGGGATGCAGTGATTGCAGCATTTCCCGACTGGCGGCAATCCTCATCGGGTGACATCCGAAGCGAATTCATCAATGCTCACGGAACTGTGTTGCACGCGCTGGGACGGGCCGCAAATGCTTTCGTCCGTTCGATGCGCACGCCAAACTGGAAGAAGTTCTCCGAGGCTCTCGGCCGAATCGATTGGTCCCGGCGGAACACGGTGCTGTGGGAGGGGCGAGCCCTTCAAGCGGGCCACGTGTCCAAGAGTACGCAGAGCGTCGCACTTACCTCGGCCGTGATCAAGCGGGAATTAGGGCTTGAACTCTCGGCCGATGAAGCCAGGTACGAACTCGCATTGAAAGGCGGAAAGAAATGACACAGCCATCGGCTTTCGCGGAGGATGGTCTCCGGAACACGGTGAATTCGCTGATTGGGGAGGTCCAGTCGCTCTACGCGTCGGATGACATCCCCTGGATCGTGGGATACAGCGGTGGCAAGGACTCCACGGCCGTGCTCTCACTCGTGTGGTTGGCGATCTCGCGCCTCCCGGCTGTCGAGCGCCGGAAGGAGATCCACGTGATCTCAACCGACACGCTCGTGGAGAATCCAATCGTTGCGAGCTGGGTCACCCAATCCCTCGAGACCATGCGCATTGCTGCACTCGAACAGGAATTGCCGTTCGTCCCTCACAGGTTGACCCCAGAGGTCAAGGACACATTCTGGGTGAACCTCATCGGGAAGGGTTATCCGGCGCCGAGACCCAAGTTCCGCTGGTGCACCGAGCGCTTGAAGATCCGGCCATCGAACACATTCGTCCGGAACATGGTCAAAGCCAGTGGTGAGACGATCCTGGTGCTGGGGACGAGGAAGGCCGAGAGTGCATCGAGGGCGGCCCGGATGAAGGAGCTCGAAAAGTCGCGTGTCCGCGAGCGGTTGTCCCCGAATGAGAGCCTCCCGAACAGTTTGGTCTTCAGCCCCATCGAGGACTGGACCAACGACGATGTGTGGCTCTACCTCATGCAGGTGGAGAACCCCTGGGGCTATGACAACCGGATGTTGCTCAACATGTACAGGGGGGCGAGCGCGGACAACGAGTGTCCGCTCGTTGTCGACACCTCGACACCAAGCTGTGGCGACAGTCGCTTCGGATGCTGGGTCTGCACAATGGTGGAGAAGGACAAGTCAATGTCTGCGATGATCCAGAACGATCAGGAGAAAGAGTGGATGCGTCCGCTCATGGAACTGCGCGATCAGCTCGACATCGGGGATGACAAACATCTCAGGGACTTCCGTCGTATCGACGGACGGGTCCAGTTGTTCCACGATGGAACAGTCCCTGGTCCGTACACCAAACAGTCTCGCGAGAACTGGTTGATGAAGCTGCTCACGGCTCAGAAGTGGGTGCGCGACAATGGTCCCGAGGAAGTGCGTTCGATTGAGTTGATCACGATGGAGGAGCTCCACGAGATCCGCAGGATTTGGTTGATCGAGAAGAAGGAAATCGAGGACACCCTGCCGGGCATCTATCATGCAGCGATTGGTGAGGAGTTCCCTGGGTCGAATTCCCACTTGAACATCAGCGCGGAGATCTTCGCGTCCCTCGAGGAGATCTGCGGCGAGGACAATCTCCACTATGAGATGATGAGGGATCTCATCGCGACGGAGCGTCGCTTTGCGACGATGGCCAAGAGAATGGGGCTCCTCGAGGAGATCGACAAGTCGATCAAGCGCTCTTATTATCGTGACCGAGACGACGCGATCGCATTCGCCCGCGAGAAGAAGAGTCTGTACGGTGAGGAACCGGAATCCGAGGTAATAAGTGAACCTGACGGAGTTCCCGTCACGGTGACGGTGAGCGAATGATCATTGAGCAATTGGTGCTCCATGATTTTGGAGTGTTCAGAGGCCGCCACGAGATTGATCTCGCCCCATCGTCGAGCGAGAAGCCGGTGATCCTCATCGGCGCGTTGAATGGTCGCGGAAAGACGACTGCTCTCGATGCGATCAATCTTGTGTTGTTCGGCCAGCGAGCCCGTCTGAGCAACCGCAGACCCAAGGATTCCTGGGACAAGTACCTGCGAGAGTCAATCAATCACCGCGCATCCGGTGGGGCTCTTGTTGGGATGCGTTTCAGTGTGGATGACGTGTTCGGGACTCGTCACTATGAAATCGCACGATCATGGGAGGTGGTCGGCAAGTCAGTGAAGGAATTCTTCAGTGTGAGCGTGAATGGTGAGACAGATCATGTGTTGGCGGATGACTGGGATGAACACATTGAGGGACTCTTACCGTTGGAAGTTGCGAGCCTCAATTTTTTCGACGGCGAGAAAATTGACAAATTGGCCGATCCTTCGCAATCGAGGAGCGTCCTGGAATCTGCGATTCGCGGGCTTCTGGGACTTGGAGTCCTGGAGCGTCTACAGGCTGACCTGAAGGTGTACCTGCGGCGAAAACAGAGCGAGGCCATCGGTGACGAGGTACCACCGGAGATCACCGGCATCGAGGCAGAGATGGAGATGCTCACATCACGTGCAGAAGCACTCAAACAAGAGATGGGTGGGTTGACGAACAAATTTGAGACAGCAAGGACGGAGATTTCGCGGATCGAGGCCGATGCGCGTGCGATCGGCTCGGACAAGTGGGAGCAACGGGCAGAACTTGAGAACAATTACCGCGAACTCGTCTCCCTGAGGGCGACTCTCGAATCAGAGCTCCAGTCAGTGGCAGAAGGTGCCGCACCATTGAGACTCGTGTTCGATCTACTTGGCCGAACCGAGCAACAGATGGCCTCGGATGACCGGGTTCACCTCGCAGTCATTCTGTTGGGAGAGTTGGAGCGCAGAGACTCGGCCGTCTTGGCCAGCCTTCCAACGGATGCCGCGGATCTCTTGCGGCCTCTTCTCGAGAAGGACCGTCGAGAGCGGAGCGTGTTGGCGGATTCCGCAACTGTTCATGATTCGACCAGTGAGATGAGAACCTTTGTGTCCGCCGCCATTCGGGAGAGCCAGGACATCGCCACAGGTCAAGTGCTCGCCGACCTGGGTGCACTTGACGGTCGGATCGTCGACGTCGAACGAAAGCTCATGGCGGTGCCGTCGGGCGATCAGTTGGCCCCGGTTCTCGAGGAACTCGGTCGTGCACGTGCCGAGGCGAATGCTGTCGCAACACAGCGAGACTCGGTCGATCTCGAACTGGAGCACATCGCTACAGCGCTGTCTCGCCTGGAGATGAACAAGAGTCGCATCATCACCGCTCTCGCCGATGAACAGAGGGGGGCCATCGAGGACAAGCGGTCCAGGGAGTACGCAGCCAAGGCACTCGATACCGTGGGAGAGCTCATGCGCAGCACGGTCTTGCGCAATCTGACCAAGATCGAGTGCGCCGTCCTCGAGCGTTTCCACCAGCTCATCGGAAAGAGTGGGCTCGTGACCGGGGTCGAGATCGACCCGGAGACTCTCGAATTGAGCGTACGGGGTGCGGAGGGGTCGGTGTTCCCGGTGGAGAGGCTTAGTGCGGGGGAGCGTCAGTTGCTCGCCACTTCGATCTTGTGGGGCCTCTCCACCGTTGCAGGCCGCTCAATTCCCCTCGTCATTGACACCCCACTCGGGCGCCTCGATGGTGATCACCGAACCAACCTCATCGACCACTACTTTCCGCATGCTTCGCCGCAAGTGGTGATTCTCTCAACCGACACAGAGTTCACGCCAGAGCGATATGAGAGGATGAGGCACGCGATCGGACGTGAGTACACAATCGAGTACGACGCCGGAGAGAGAGCATCGTTCTTTCGGCCCGGCTACCTGGAGGGAGACGATGATGCCAATCAAGACGATTCGGATTGTTGAGACAGATCGAGATCTTCTCTCTCGGCTCAAGCGCTACACAGGGGTGAAGGGATTCAATGTCCTCTGTCGCTGGGCACTCTGTATGTCGCTGGCGGATCCCAATCCAACCAGCGTTGATCCATTGGGCGCGATGTCAAATCTCGAGATTGACTGGGATGTGTTCGCGGGTCAACACAAAGAGGTCTACTGGGCGGTGGTGGTTCAGCGTGTGCATGAAGACGGACTGCCCACTGATGAGGTGACACTGACGCGTGAGTTCTATCGCCATCTCCACCGTGGCTTAGGCCAGCTCGCCAACCTGGCGCAGAAGCCGACCATCAGGCACCTCCTCAGCCGCGTCGCCTAACGTCGGGAGATGGCCGGTTCACGGCGCGATCTGACGGCGATGTCTCGAGCCGAGGCGTCGCGTCCCCTGCGGATCGCTGTCGAACACGGCATCATCTGCAAGTCACGAGCTTTCTTCGACTACGGGTGTGGCCGGGGCGATGACGTCGAATGGCTCGTGTCGATGGGCTGGAAGGCACGCGGTTGGGACCCGATTCATCGCCCCGACACCAGACGAACACGCTCGGAAACTGTCGGCCTCACCTATGTGGTGAACGTGATTGAAGATCCCGCAGAGCGAGAACGGGTGCTCCACGAAGCGTGGAAACTTACATCAGGAATTCTGGTCGTGAGCGCTCGGCTGGAGGATGAACGTGATGATGCGCACCTAAAACCACGGGCCGACGGGTGGATGACGAACAGAGGAACTTTCCAGCGCTTCTACGATCATCTTGAACTCGGTGAATGGATCAGAGACACGCTTGATGTGGAACCCGTGGCCGCCGCACCGGGCATGTGGTACGTGTTCCGAAGGTTCGCAGAAAGGGAGGAGTTCCTCGCGCGGCGCTACATGATCCGTGTCCCTGCCCCGCGTCAGCGCAAGAGTGATGCGGCCTTCGTCGAGAACCGTGAATTGCTCAAAGAACTGATCGACTTCTTCGCCTTGCATGGCCGTCTCCCGGTCGCTCCGGAGGTGACGAACTCGAACGAGCTGACGGAGAAATTCGGATCCATCGGACGTGCATTCAGGGTGGTGGAGACCGTCACTGACCGCGACGAATGGCTTCTGTTGACCGAACGGCGGCGCATCGACCTGCTGGTGTATCTTGCACTCAAGTGTTTCGAGGGTGATTACCGCATGAGGGATCTCGCCCCTGTCACGCAGCGGGATGTGCGAGCGCACTATCAATCCTTCACCAAGGCGTCTGCCGCAGCGAGGAAGTTGCTCTTCGGGGTGGGGAGTCTCGAGATGGTCTCCTTCGCGTGCCGTTCGTCAACGGTGGGCAAGTTGACCCCGTCGGCGCTGTACGTCCATGTGGATGCGTTCGAATATGTCCCGGGAATCCTGAAGGTGTACGAGGGCTGTGCTCGCCGCCTGATCGGAGAAGTCACAGGCGCGAACATCATCAAGCTCCATCGCGACAGCAAGAAGGTCTCGTACCTGTCGTATCCCGACTTCGACACTGATCCGCATCCTGGTCTGCATCGCAGCGACGTCGTGGACCTGGGCGCCAGACGATTGGGTTCGCGCTCCTACCGGCAGGACTCGAACGTGCCGATCCTGCACCGAAAGGAGGAGTTCATCCGCCGGGTCGATCCACGGTGGGAGCCCTTCCATGCGGTGACCAAGGCCGAAGAGGAGGCGGGGCTCTATCAGGACACCTCCAGAATCGGGTACCGCGCCCAGTGGGAAGCGCTCGTGGAAGCCCTGCCAGGATCGCTACCAGGGCTGAAACCTATACGGGATAAGGGTTTTAAAGATGCCCCGCCAAGTTTTCCAGCTCAAACTCCCGGTTTCAAAAAAACCTGACGAGTTTCTTGACAAATCGGACGGGGGGGTACTATCCTCTTATTTCATGGAACTAAGCGCGGTTTATACTGAACTTCACACTATTGAGACCGAGACGTGTCAGAAGGGGGATAAGTCCCCGAGGGTGGGGTCACATTCCTATCTGGCGATCAAGCACCTGCGGTGGACAACTGTCGCGACGGTCCACGGCAAGAACCTGAACATTCCGGAGTCCCCCGGGGTCTACGGGTACGCCGAAGTGAAGCGCGTGCAGGGCTTGCCGGTCGAGGTGCGCTGGATGTACATCGGCAAGGCACGCAACCTGCGTCGACGCATCTCGAACGGCCACGATGCGCGTTACGAGAAGAACCTCCGGCTCCGTTCGTGGCTCAGCCGTAGTCGTGGCGACGTCGAGCTCTGGTTTGCCCACGTCGACGAGTCGGACCTCGATCGAATCGAGCGTTCGCTCATCGTCGACATTCAGCCGGTCTTCAATTCCAATCTCAAGTGAACAAAGAAAGAAGAGAAATCATGAACACAGAGAACAATTCCAATCAGAACAACGAAGGAGAAAACAAGATGAACAACACCATTGACCGCTTCCTGGAGGAGAAGCGCAAGCGCGACAGCGAGATGCGGGACATGTATGGAGAGGTGTACCGGGAGCTCACGGCACGCGAAGGGACATTGGAGGTCACGCTCGGCGAGATGCCGTTCGGCAAGACCTTCTTCACATTCCAGACGACGACCGAATGGATCGCGAACAACGTGCTTCTCGTTGGTCAGCTGCAGATGTTCAACAAAGAGGAGGGAACGTACAAGCACATCGGTGACGAGTACGGGAACATTGAGATCACGTCGGAGAACATCGATCTCATCCGTCAGCGCCCGGTCGATTTCTCGCGATCAACCGAGATCGCTAAGTACCTTCTGATGCATCCGTACCACAATCTCCCCGACCTCGTGCTCGTGGTCTCTGCCCCCTGGGTCGATGATCCGTCTGCACCCGAGTGGCGGGGCGGAGTCGCGGCCAAGGACTCGTGCGACGTAGAGACAATCTGCGCCTCAACCGACAAGGTCCTCCTGCATCTGGGCAAGATGAGCGACTCCATCCGATACCAGGTCTATGCGCTCGACGGTCAGCACCGATTGATCGGCATCAAGGCCGCGTTGGACATGCTCGACAAAGGGCGTATTCAGACCCCGAAGAAGGACGGTTCGATACCGCCGCGGTCGCAATTCGAGACACTGGAGGACTGGCTCGACGAAGCAGCCGAGGTCGGTATCGGGAAGGAGAGCGTCCTGAAGTTCCGAACGGAACGCGTGGGAATCAAGTTGGTGCCCGCGGTGTGCAAGGGCGAGACATGGGAAGAGGCAGTGCAGCGCGTCGCCTCGATCTTCAAGGCCTTTAACACCACCTCCGTGCCGGTGTCGAAGGGGGCCAGCGCCGCGATGGACCATGAGGATCCCTTTGCGATCGTGGGGAACCGCACCTGGAAGGTGAGCCGATTCTTGAAGGACGTGAAGGGTCGTAGCCCGCGTCTCAGCCCGGTCACGAACACGATCGCGGCGAAGAGCACCGTGGTCACGACTCTCCATACTCTCAAGGTGATGGCCGAGGAGTTCTTGAAGAATGCGAGCGCATACGGCGAGTGGTACCGACCCCGCAAGAGGGGCACGGTGATGCGTCCGCCGGCCGAGAATGATATCGACTCCGCAGTGGCTGAGTTCGCCGCGTTGTGGGATGCAATCGCGTCGCTGCCGTCGATGCGGTCCGTGGAGCCTTGGGAGTTTCTGCCCGATGCAATCAAAGTCGCGACTCCACAACGCGATGCTCGAAACGTGGCTGAAATGCGCCGCATCCCGACTGACAGCGCGCATGGTGAGGCACACATGCTTTTCCGACCGCTCGGCCAGCAGGCTCTCGCTGCGGCCGTGGGGATGGTGGTGCATGATCCGGTGCGGCCGCTGTCCCTCGACGAGGTGTTCGGACTCCTGGCCGAGTACGACGCGGCGGGAGGTTTCTGCCTCGTGGAACGTTCAAATCCGTGGTGGGGCGTGATGTACGACCAGACGAGGGACAAGATCGTCACGAGCGGTGCCCATCTCGCAGCTGACCTGCTCGTCTACATGCTGAACGGCAACCCCGGTCGCGGGGTCGAGGAACTCCGTCGCGCCTTCGCGACCGCTCGTCGATCTTCGACTGTCGGGATGTACATCGATCTCAAGGGCAAGGACGTGCCGCTCGACAAATTCGTGTTGCCCCCACGTCTCGTCTGATCAATCCATCGAGAGATCCTGTCCGGGGTCAGCATCGGCATCAAGAGCCGACGCTGACCCCGGAGTGATCATGGAGGAATGACCGAGCACTGGGCGCCGAATTGAACAGTCCCCCCAGCGCAGACTTCTGCGTCCGGAGACGCTGCGGCCATCGATCAGCAACGACGAGGGAAAGACGGCCCTTCTGATGTTGCGCCGCTGATCTGATTCCAACACTGGTGGAGATCAGGAGTTTCGTGACCAATAACGACTTGCGCACAGTTGAATCGGCGTCTGCTATTTTCCGACCATGCAAGGGTTCGCTGCTCCGTTCCAGATCTCACATCCACCGATTGGTGCGCTATTGCAGCATCACACGATGCAGATTCCCGATCTGCAAAGGCCGTTCGCATGGAAAAAGACGCAAGCTCGCGAGTTGTGTAGTGATCTCGAGAGGCTCTTGGAGGCGATCCACGCCGGACGCCCGGACCCTCAGCACTTCTTCGGAACCCTCGTAGTGTTGACAACCGCAGGTCAGAGAGACGACATCATTGATGGTCAACAGAGAATGACCACGATCACACTCATGCTGGGATTGATCGAGGCATCATTCCGTGAACTCGAGGGACGATGCACCGAGATTGCGCGGGCCAACGGCGCAAACAACGTGGTGCGGGACCATCATGAAAACCTCGCTCGTGAGGCAGGAATCACTGCGTCGGTCATCCACAGTCTGGTCTGGTTCTCCGTCGGATTCACTGATCGTGGAGAGCAACACTGGCTGCCGCGGGTGAAGGTGTCGCCCGAGATCTCCGAGACGTACCAGTCGTTGATTTCCGGTGAATCTGGACGGATCGCACACGAAACCAGCCAGCCAGCGGTCGACCTTCGCGACGTTGCAGATGTGTTCCTGAATCGGTTGATCGAGCCGGAGGAGTTTGTCGGATTAGAGCCGCGCGATCAGTTCCGATATCTCGACAACTTGCTCAAGGTCGTCAGGGACGGTTTGGTTCTGGTGAGGTTGGCAACCTCAAATGCACACGCGGGATATGAGTTGTTTGAGAGTCTGAACGCGAGGGGTGTGCACCTCAACGCACTGGATCATCTCAAGGTCTGGATGCTTTCAGTGTTTGCCGAGGCACGTGCCCCGGATTCGCATGTGGCCAGCGCGATGCGACGACTTTCAAGCGATGTCGTTGAGGACCAGATTGACTTTGTGCAGGACTTCTACAAGGCGCGGACGCAGGATTTCTTTGACTATGACGGCTTGAATAACCCCAAACCTTTCGTGGCCAAAGCACGGCGACTTATCTTTCATGATCCGAAGATGGAGTCAAAGGTGCCTGATGCCCTATCGTTGCTTCAGCGCATCGAACATGAAGTGGACTACCTCGTCGCACTTGAACCGTTCTGGAGGTCGCTGGTGGGCCTGTCCGAAACGGGGCAGATCACCCCCGAGTCTTTCCACGGTGATCCGGATCGTCAGTGGATCGAGAACCGACTCAGCCAACTCTTCAACACCCTCGGCCACCAACAGGGCTATCCGTTCATGATGGTGGCCGCGGAGAAACTCTCGGGCGATGGTTCTCAATTCGGGCGCTTGGTCCACATGATCGAAAAATTCTTCTTCCGATTCAAGACCATCTGTGGCGTCAGTGAATCCAAGGTCTCCGAGGTCTATCGAGACTTGCTTCGAATCGCGGACTCAAGTCCCAAATTGCACCTGGATATCGTGGCGAAGCGCCTGGATGATGCCTTGGTAAAAGATGCCCGTGACGAAGTCTTCAGGACAAAGCTCGTCGAGAAGCTGAAGTACGGCAACAAGCCTGCCATCCTGCGAACCAAGTACTTCTTCGAGATGCTCGATGCGTACTCATATGCGACAAAACCCCTGAAGAGAGCGGGGGTGCTCAAGTTCGGTGAGTGGCACCTCGAACACATCGTTCCCCAGAATCCAGCCCCCGGGGATCCGGCATTGGATGAATTAACCGTCGACTCGCTCGGCAATCTGTGTCTCCTTCCTCCGCCAATCAACACCGCCCTCAGTAATCGCAACTACAGAGAGAAACAAGTACGCGCGATTGAGTTGCGCGATGCGAAAGGAATCGATCAGGTGAAGATCGGTCTCGCTGATTCTGAGGAGATCTTCTACAACAGATCAGCAACAGAGTGGACACCATCCGATGTGGCGGACAGGATCAAGTATCTCCAGGACTTCGCATGTCAAGTGTTCGTCGTGAAGTGATCGTGTTTGTAAATCTGCCCTCTCGCCGTCCTCGGAGACTCGCGGCATGACCGGCGGTTTGGCAAGACTGCCGGAGCAGGTGAGCTGACCATGGGCGTCCGAGCGAGTGCAGGACTCGAGATCCGCTGCGACGGCTCTGTCGACCGAATAGCGAATGCGAACGAGAAG
>Ga0194123_10003620_pt1 | contig 18315 bp, 21 predicted proteins | sample TA2MahsurfametaG_5_FD_155479 | JGI IMG/M metagenome (GOLD analysis project Ga0194123, IMG submission 155479) | Freshwater microbial communities from Lake Tanganyika, Tanzania - TA2015023 Mahale A surface | ecosystem: Environmental > Aquatic > Freshwater > Lake | place: Tanzania: Lake Tanganyika... | reverse complement strand
TCCATGGGCAGAGAAAAGAAGTATTGTCCTTGGAAGAAGTTTGATGTTTAAAAATTTTCTGATTGATTTTACATGAGCGTTAATAAAGTTTTCATTATCAGGATAACAACAAATCGTTTTTGTCTTGAAATTATTAGTGTTAATTTTTTTCCATTCATTTACAGATGATCCTGTTGTTGTTGTTGAAAACTGAGGATAGAGGGGAAGTAAAATAACCTCTTTAGGATTATATTGTAATACTTTTTGGTAAACCTCACTTGCTCTTGGGTGCCAATACCGCATAATAATAAAACATTTATACTCACCTTTTTTTCTAAGATTTTTTTCTAAAGACTTTTTTTGGAGTTTAGTTAATTTTAAAATTGGAGACCCGCCACCCATTAACTTATATATACCTTTTGCTTTCTTTTCTCTTAAAGATGAAATTAATTTTGCAATTAAAAATCTAAAAGGTTGAATAATACTTATGATTGCAGGATCATTAAATAAATTAAACAGAAATGGTTTTACAGATTCTTGTTTATCAGGTCCTCCTAAGTTCATTAATATAATTGCTCTTTTCATAATCTGTTTTTTTTAACTATCTCAACCATGTGCCTAATATTTTCAATTTTTGCATCTGGAGTAATGCCGTGACCCAAATTAAATATATATGGATAATCCTTAAATATATTTAGGTGTTTATAAACAATCTTTCTAACGTTTCTTTTTTCTCCACAAAATACAGCCGGATCAATACCCCCTTGGATTGGTATTCCATTAAAATTAGTAACTGCCCAAGAAGGATTAATAAACTGATCGATTGAAATACAGTCTGGTTTTACAAAATTTACGAAATCTTTGTATTTTTTTCCAATTCCTCTTGGAAAACATATTATCGGTATATCTGGAAATTTTTTTTTAACTGAGCTTAATATTGTCTTTGTTGGATAATAACAAAATTTATTTAATAGATTTTCCTTAATTAATCCTGCCCAACTATCAAAGATTTGAATAACATCAGCCCCGTTTTCAATTTGTTTCTCTATATGAAGGGTTACAAAGTTTGTAAGTAAATTTATAAGTTTGTTAGTAAAGTTTAGGTTTTTAATTTCAATATTATGCTTTGGAGATTTTCTATTCAACATATATACTGCTAACGTCCAAGGGGCGCCCACAAATCCAATTAAACTTTTACCCTTAATTTTTTTTTTAACAATTTTAATTTGATTATACACCTCTGAATTTTTAATTATAAACTCGCGGTATTCACCAGTTTTTAACAAGTTTTCCTTTTGGAAGGGTTCTAGAATTGGGCCTACATTTTCAATATAATATACTTTTTGGCCAAGTGAATTTGGAATAATTAGGATATCAGAAAATATTATCGCAGCATCTAAATTAAATCTCTCTATTGGTTGTAGTGCAATTTTACTTGAAATTTTAGCGTCTAAACACAAATCTAAAAAGCTTCTTTTTTTTAACTTTATTTTTCTAAACTCAGGCAAATATCTTCCAGCTTGTCTCATGAACCATATAGGAAACAAATTGGTTTTAAAATTTAAAGTTTGGGTCAATCTAAGCATAAATAATTTATTTAAGATTTTTGTAATTTAAGGTGTTGTTTATTACGTTAAAAGAACATATTAAATTTTTACAAACAAACTTATTAACCTTTCTATTTATTATAATATAAGTAAATCAAAGATGAAAAAAGTTATAAACAATATTATACCACACGACTTCCAAAAAAGGCGAGCTTGATAAAATGTTAATATTTTTAAAAGGAAACTTAATAACTCTAATTTATTACAATATTTTTCTTCAAGCTGTAGATTTTTAATTTTTATAAACATAGTTATGAACAACAAATTTGATCTTTATTTAGTTTCCGATTCAACAGGAGAAACTTTAGATAGAATAGCTGTTGCTATAAAAGCTCAATTCAAAGACGTAAATTTATCGGTACATCACTTTTCATTTATAAGAACTGAAGACCAAATAAATGCGCTTATAAAAAGATGTAAAAAAGACAAACATCCAGTTGTATTATATACACTAGTTGAGCAAGAAGTAGTTGGCTATTTAAAAAATAAGGCTTTATTAGAAAAAATTACTTGTCTAGGTGTTCTCGATCATCTTGTCTTAAAGTTTGAAAAAATTTTAAACAAAAAAGCAAATCACGTTCCAAGTGGTCAACATGTGCTGAACAAAGAATATTATGAAAAAATTTCTTCTATGCATTTTACAATTGAACATGATGATGGTCAAAAGTTAGAAACTATAAATGAGGCCGATATAATAATTTTTGGTGTAAGCAGAACGAGTAAGACGCCAACAAGTATTTATTTAGCAAATAGAGGTTATAAGGTTGCAAATGTTCCACTAACCGGAACAGAGAATATAGATTCGTATTCAATTGATTTTAAAAGAAAAACTGTCGTCGGCTTTGTTATTGATCCCCACAGATTAGAAGATGTTAGAAGAACAAGATTGAATTTAATAGCCCAGGATAGACACACAAATTATATTAATATTGAAAGCATCCAAAAAGAGGTGGAAGACTCAAAAAAACTTTTTAGTTTGAAGAGTATTCCAATTATTGATGTTACAAGGCGTTCGGTTGAGGAGACTTCTGCTTCAATAATTAAAATTCATGAAATTAAGCATAATTTATGAAAGATCTAATTCTTGCCTCATCAAGCGGGATTAGAAAAGTAATACTCGAAAAACATAATTTTAATATTTTAGTTCATGCTCCAAATGTGGATGAAGAAGAGATAAAAAAATCATTATTACAAGAAAATGCTACACCCAAAGAGGTTGCAGAAACGCTTGCAAGATTGAAGGCGGTAAAAATTAGCGGAAATTATAAGGATCAAATAGTTCTTGGTGCGGATCAGGTTTTAAACCTTGAAGGGAGAATATTCAACAAGCCTAAAGATAAAAAAGTAGCGAAATTTATTCTTAAGCAACTTAACAATAGAGAACATGAACTTATCAGCTCAATATGTCTTGCTAAAAACGGCTCGTCTATTTGGAGTTATACAGAAAGCTCTTTCTTAAAAATGAAAAAGTTTGATGATTTATATTTAGATGAGTATCTTAATAATATTTCTGATGATATTCTGCAACGATATGGAGTCTATCAAATTGAAGATGAAGGGAGAAAACTTTTTGCAGAAATAAAAGGAAACGATTTTTCTATAATGGGAATGCCAGTTGATGCATTGATTAATTATTTTAAAATGAATGAAAAAAAGTAAATTCTTAGTTATAGGAGACCCAATAAAGCACTCTTTATCTCCAATTCTACATAATTATTGGTTCTTAAAATATAAGATAAATTCTTTGTATTTTAAAAAAAAAGTTAAAACAAAAAATTTAAGTAAAATAATTAAAGATTTAAAAAAAAAAGTTTACTATGGAGCCAATGTAACCTTACCTCTTAAATCTAGTATAATTCCGTATGTGGATGTCATCACTCCATTAGTAAAGAAAACTAATTCCATAAATACGATTTATATTAAGAAAGGAAAGTTATATGGGGATAACACAGATGTTTTTGGTTTTTATTATGGGATATTAGGTAAGATTAAAAAAAAATGTGAAAAAATTTTAATTATTGGAGCTGGAGGCGTTACATCATCAGTAATAGTTGCTCTAAAGAAAAAATGGAGATTAAAGAAAATTTATATTGCAAATAGAAATTCAAGAAAATCATTTATTCTCAAGCGTAGATTTGGAAAAGTTATTGAGGTTGTTAAGTTTAAAAATCTAGAACTTTTTAATGATAATGTTGATTTAGTCATTAATACTTCAAGCTTAGGTCTCAAACCAAAAGGTAAAATTAAACTAGATTTTTCTCATTTTAAGAGGAAAATATTTATTGATTTAATCTACAACCCTGAGCGAACATTTTTTTTAAAGATGGCAAAAAAATTCAATAATCATATTTATTCAGGTCTTCCAATGTTTATTTACCAGGCACAAAAATCATTTAAGATATGGACCAATACTTTGCCTAAAGTAAATCAAGGTACTTATAAATTACTTAGAAGATATTTGTGATAGCCCTTGGAATTGTTGGAGAAATTGGTTCCGGTAAAACTTACGTCAGTAAAATATTTAAACATCACGGTTACAATGTTTTTGATGCAGATGAAGTAGTTCATAACATCTATAAGAAAAATATATTCATCAATCAAAAGATATCTAAAATTTTTAAATTAAAAAGTAAAAGGATAAACCTTAAAGATCTTGCTAATGTAATTATAAAAAACCCTTCCAAACTCTCTAAACTAAATAAAATTATTCATCCAGAGGTAAAAAAAAAACTCTTAGACTTTATTAGAAAAAATAAAAAAGAGAAATTAATAGTTCTTGATATTCCTTTGCTTTTAGAAACTAATTTTAAATATTTTGCAGATATTGTAGTTTTTGTAGATACAGCAGGTAAAATGTTATCTAAATTTAGAAAGAAAAGAAAAATTAATATAAAATTAATTAATGTTCTTGAAAAACATCATTTTAATAAAGAAAAGAAAAAAGCTTTGTCAGACTTCATAATAAAAAATACGAATTTAAGTTTCTTAAAATCTCAAACAAGGACTATACTTAACAAAATAATATTACATGATTAAAGAAGTAGTTTTAGATACAGAAACAACCGGTTTATCTATTGAAAAGGATAGAATAGTTGAGATTGCTTGTATTGAACTTGATGATCATTTACCAACGAAGAATTTATTTCATACTTTTTTAAATCCAGAAGGTGTTAAAGTTTCTGAGGATGCTTTTGAGATACATGGTTATTCTAACGAATTTTTACATGACAAACCAAAGTTCAAAGATATTGCTAAGGATTTTATACAATTTATTGAAGGAAAAAAAATAATAATTCATAACGCTGACTTTGATTTAAATTTTTTAAATAAGGAACTTCGAAGTTTAAATTTAGAAATAATAAATAAACAAAATGTTATTGATAGTTTAACTTTAGCAAGAGAAAAATTCCCTGGAGCAACAGCAAAGAATCTTTCTTCTTTATGTAAAAAATTTAAGATTGATACTTCATCAAGGGAAAAACACTCCGCCCTATTAGACTGTAAACTTCTATCTAAGGTTTATATTGAGTTAATAGATGATAAAGAATTAAAATTTTCATATAATGCACCTGACGAAGGTACAAGTCAGGCTAAAAAAAAATCTTTAGGAAAAATTATTCAGCCGTCTTTAGATGAAATTGAAAATTATAAAAAATTTCTTAAAAAAAATATAGTTAATCCAATTAGTTTGAAAGAGTAGTCTTTTTTTGATTTTCGTACATTTCAATAAAGTTAATATTTTTTTTAAATTTAAATTCTTTAAAGCCTGATTGTTGAAATATATTACCTAGAATATTAGTAATTTTTTCTGAAAAAAGATTTGGTATATCAGCAAGTATAATCTTCTTTATTTCATCTTGTGAAATTTTTTGCTCTAATATTTTAAATACTATAGCGATACATATTTCTGCATGAATTTTATTCTTAATATTTTTTGGGGCTTCAAAGAATATTCTTAAGTTTAATTCGTAAAGTTGGTTTGAAAGTGGATTATTTTTGATGTCTATTTTAGTTTCATATTTTTCAAGGTCTTGTCCTAGACTAATGTAGGCATCTGTTGTTGGAATTTCAAAGGAGATGTCCTTTATAAAATCCATTATAACTTGGTATTTTTCGCTCATTCAATTGATAATTTAGCTAATTGTAATTAATGAATTTTTATGTTTTTTTCATATTTAACTATATTCATGTTATTCCTATATTAACTATTTTAGAATTACAAAAATGAATGAAAATTTTGGATTTATAGATATTATACTTCTTGCATTTATTGCTGGTTTAATAATTTTAAGACTTAGAAATTCATTGGGCAAAGGTGCGGAGGATAGTGCTTTTCGAGCAAAAAATTTACAATCTGTAAATGTAGATACTTTAGAAAAAATAGATAAAGACATTGCACCTTCTACTCAGGCTAATCAGTTTAATGAAACAAGCTTTTTAAAAGGTGCTCAAGCGGCATATGAAATGATAGTAAACGCATTTGCGAATGGAGATAAGAAAACCCTCAAAGACTTAGTTGATCCTGAAATTTATAAAAATTTTATTTCAGTCATTGATGAAAGACTATCAAAAAAAATAAAAAATGATTTTACTTTTATAGGTATCAAAAAAACAAAAATTGAAGAAGTTAAAAATCAAGATACTTTGTATAGTGTTAAAGTAAGATTTATAAGTGAAATTATATCATCTACTAAAGATGAAACAGGAAAAATCATTGATGGAAATAATAGTGAAATTCAAACAGTTAATGATGTGTGGATATTTAGAAAAGATTTAAATTCACAAGATCCAACTTGGTATCTAAAAGAAATTTCTCAATCTTTAGATGAGAAGGACTCAAAAAAATAAAGATAAAGAATTAATAACAAAAGAAGATATTAGCTCTTGGGAGAGTTTTAAAATGCAAGATAGTATTTCTTTTGAAGACAAAGATTTAAATATTCATCAACCCTTTAAAAAATTTAAGTTTGATTTAAAATATGATCTTCATGGATATTCACTGCAAGAGGCCTTTGATAAGGTTGATGAAATATTTGATCTAAGTAAAAAAAAGAATCTTACTAATATTTTGATAGTTACAGGAAAAGGTCTAAGGTCCAAGGCTTTTAAAGATCCTTATAAATCTGAAGATTTAAGTTTATTAAGATACGCTGTACCCAGTTATATAAAAAAAAATTATCAAAACAGAATTATTTCAATTTCAATAGCAAGTATTGAAAATGGTGGGGAAGGTGCTTATGAACTAAAGCTAAAGAAATTATAAAATAAATTTTGAAAGATCTTTATCTCCCTTAATATCTCCAAGATTTTTTTGAACATAGGCTTTATTAATTAGTACAACTTCGCCACTTCGATCTGGTGCATTAAAACTTATATCATCTAAAATTCTTTCTATAATTGTATGAAGTCTTCTTGCTCCTATATTTTCGATAGTGGAATTTACATAGGTTGCAATTTCTGCAATTTCATCGACACCATCATCTAAAAATTTTAAACTCACATCTTCAGTCTTCATAAGAGCCTCGTATTGTTTAATCAAACTATTATCTGGCTCTTTAAGAATTCTTACAAAATCCTCTTTAGTTAACGGATTTAATTCTACTCTTATAGGTAATCTTCCTTGAAGTTCTGGCAATAAATCAGATGGTTTTGCAAGTTGAAAAGCACCGGATGCAATAAACAGTATATGATCTGTTTTAATTGTACCGTATTTGGTATTTACCGTTGTTCCTTCAATTAAAGGCAGTAAATCCCTTTGAACACCTTCTCTTGATACATCAGCCCCCATTCTTTCGCTTCTTGCTGAAATTTTATCTATTTCATCTAGGAAAACTATTCCATTATTTTCTGTTGCAAATTTTGCCTCTTTTAAAATTTGATCTTGATCTAAAAGTTTCTCTGACTCTTCATCTACTAAATAGTCATAAGATTCTTTAACACTTAATTTTCTTTTTTTCTTTTTAACACCCAATCCTTTTCCAAAGATATCACCAATACTAATCATCCCTATTGTCCCCGATGCTCCAGGAATTTCAAAAGAGGGAGTTGTTGTATTTTCTTGAACAGAAATTTCTATAATATTTTCATCAAGATCTCCTGCTCTTAATCTTTTCCTATAACTTTCTTTAGTTGCAGAGCTTGCGTTTTTTCCAACTAGCGCTTCTAGTACTCTCTCTTCAGCAGCAAGTTGCGCTTTTGCTTTGACTTCTTTTCTTTTTAAATCCTTAATCATTGAAATAGCAATTTCCATTAAATCTCTGATGATTTGTTCAACATCTTTTCCAACATATCCAACCTCAGTAAACCTTGTTGCTTCAACTTTAATAAATGGAGCCTGAGCAAGTTTTGATAGTCTCCGTGATATTTCAGTTTTTCCAACACCTGTTGGTCCTACCATTAAAATATTTTTAGGAAGAACTTCGTCTTTCATGTTGTCCATAAGCATTTGTCGTCTCCATCTGTTTCTTAGTGCAATTGCAACAGCTCGTTTTGCTTTATTTTGTCCGACGATGTACCTGTCAAGTTCTGAGACTATCTCTCTTGGAGAAAAACTTGTTATTTTTTCTTCTTCTTTTTTTATTTTAGAGTTTTTCAATTGTGACATTGTTATTTGTAAATACGCAGATTTCAGATGCAACCTTAAGCGATGCTAAGGCAATTTCTTCTGCAGTTTTGTTGGTATCCATTAAAACTTTTGCCGCAGCAAGAGCATAATTGCCACCAGAACCTATGGCTATAACTCCATGTTCTGGCTCGAGCACATCTCCATTGCCGCTTATCATAAAACTTTTTTCTTTATCTGCTACCACCATTAATGCCTCTAAACGCCTTAAGTATTTGTCTGATCTCCAATCTTTTGCAAGCTCAACAGCTGCTCTTGTCAAGTTTCCAGCATGTTTTTCTAACTTCGCTTCTAGCCTTTCGAAGAGAGTAAATGCATCTGCGGTTGATCCAGCAAATCCAGCAATCACGTTTCTGTTTTCAATTTTTCTAACTTTTTTTGCAGTACTTTTTATGATGGTGTTTCCAAAACTTACTTGGCCGTCTCCAGCTACAACGACATCTTTGTGCTTCCTAACAAGCACAATAGTTGTTCCATGCCACTTAAATTCTACATTCATAAATTAAAAAATCACTTAAAAGGAGATGGTTATTAATTTAAATTATTCAAGTTTTACTAGAATTTATTGATAAACCAATCATTTGTTTATATATCACTTAATCTCATGCGAACTGCTAAAGTATTAAGAAAAACTAAAGAAACATCTATCGAAATAAAAGTTAATTTAGATGGAAAAGGTAAGTCTAATATAAAAACTGGAATAGGTTTCTTAGACCATATGCTTGAGCTTTTTTCAAAGCATTCTCTTATAGATTTAAATTTAAATGCTAGGGGAGATCTTCATGTTGATGAGCATCATACAACTGAAGATACAGGAATTGCTCTGGGGAAGGCAATATCAAAGGCACTTGGAAAAAAAATTGGTATCAAAAGATATGGAACTGCCCACGTTCCAATGGATGAAACATTAACTAGAGTATCATTAGATATTTCTAATAGACCTTATCTCGTATGGAAGGTTAATTTAAAATTGGAAAAACTTGGTGGAATGGATTCAGAATTATTTAAAGAATGGTTTCAAGCAGTTTCACAAAATGCTGGGATATCTATGCACATTGAAAATTTATATGGGGATAACAGCCATCATATTGTTGAGTCATGCTTCAAGGCTTTTGCTCAAGCTCTGAGAATAGCTCTAGAAATTGATAAAAGGAATAAAAATCAACTGCCTTCCTCAAAGGGTAAGCTTTAAACAATGAACGTAGTTATAGTTGACTACGGAACTGGAAATTTAAGATCAGTTTTTAAATCTCTAGAAGTTGCTGGAAAGAGTTTTAATCATCTTAGAATAAGTGTTTCTGGTGACCCAAATATTGTCGCAAAAGCTGATAAAATCATATTGCCAGGTCAAGGATCCTACAAGCAATGTATGGATTCGATATTATTGATAGATGGTCTTTGTGAAGAATTAAATAGATTTGTAAAAATAAAAAAAAAACCTCTTCTTGGTATTTGTGTTGGAATGCAATTATTTTCCAAAGAAGGTTATGAAGAAAAAAAAACAAATGGATTTGGTTGGGTTGAAGGAATAGTAGAAAAAATTAAACTGAAAGATAGAAATCTTAAATTACCACATATGGGCTGGAATAATTTAAATATAATAAAAAAACATCAGATATTTCAAGGAATTGAGCAAAATTCACATTTTTATTTTGTTCATAGCTATAAATTTTCTACAAAAAATAAAGATAAAATTTTAGGAACTACAAATTATGGAGATGATATAATTTCATGTATAGGTGATGAAAATATTTTTGGTACCCAGTTTCACCCTGAAAAGAGCCAGGAGAATGGAATAAAATTGTTGTCTAATTTTTTAAAATTTTTTTAATGTTGATTTTTCCAGCTATAGATATTTTTGATGGATCATGTGTAAGATTATTAAAAGGACAGATAAAAAAAAAAATAATTTATAACAGAAGTCCAGTTAATCAGGCAGAATTTTTTGAAAAATGTGGTTTTAAAAATTTACATATTGTTGATTTAAATTTTGCTATTGAAGGAAAATCTAAAAATCAAAAAATAATTGAAACTATTAAAAAAAAAACAAAGTTATCTTTACAACTTGGTGGAGGAATAAGATCCTATAAAAATGCTATTAACTGGTTAAATCTAGGCATTGATACAATTATTATAGGAACAATGTTTTATGAAAAAACCAAAGATTTTGAAAAATGTGTTTCTTTACATCCTAAAAAGGTTTCTTTTGCTATGGACTTAAGATCAAATTTTCTTGCAATTAGAGGTTGGACTAAACAAACTAAAATATATTCAGATCAATTAATTAATCAAATAAATAAGTTTAATCTTAAATCAGTAATTTATACTGACATACAGCGTGATGGAACAAAGCAAGGTCCAAATTATAAAAATTTAAAGAAATACTCATCTAAAATTAAAGCTCCGTTAATTGCATCTGGGGGTATTGGATGTATAGAGGATATATATAACTTAAAAAAAATTAAAAAATTAGGAGGTGTTGTAGTTGGGAGATCTATTTATGATGGTTCTATAAATTTATCAGATTTAATTAAATTGCAAAAAAATGCTTAAAAAGAGGATTATACCGTGTCTTGACGTTAAAGATGGCAGAGTTGTCAAAGGGATCAATTTTATAAATTTGAAAGATGCCGGTGATCCCGTTGAGCACGCAAAAATTTACAGTGACAATGGAGCTGATGAATTATGTTTTTTAGATATAACAGCATCCCATGAAAATAGATCAGTTCTTCTTGATAAAGTATCTCAAACTGCAAATTCATGCTTTATACCCTTAACTGTTGGGGGTGGAATTAGAAGCATAGAAGATATACAAAATCTTTTGCGAGCCGGAGCTGATAAAGTATCAATCAATACTGCAGCAGTTCTTAATCCAAATTTTATTAAGCAAAGTGCAATTAAATTTGGTTCTCAATGTATTGTTGTTGGAATAGATGCCAAAAAAAAATCACATAACAAATGGGAGATATTTACTCATGGAGGAAGGAATCCGACTGGAGTTGATGTTATTCAGTATGCAAAAATAGTAGAGAGATATGGAGCTGGGGAAATACTTCTTACATCTATGGATAAAGATGGAACCAAATCAGGTTACGATCTTGAACTTACAAAAACTATTTCAAGTTTAGTATCTATACCTGTTATTGCTTCAGGAGGGGTTGGTACACTTCATCATTTATATGACGGATTTCATATTGGATTAGCTAGCGCAGTTTTAGCAGCTTCGATTTTTCATTTTGGATCCTATACAATAATAGATGCAAAAAACTTTTTATCAAAAAAAGGCGTGCCAATAAGGATTTAATGGTGTTTAAAAATCTTCAGCAACTTATAAAAAAAATTAAAAATCAAAAGAACAAAGATTATAGAGTCTCCTATACAGCAAGTCTTATTAAAAGAGGAAAAGATTTTTGTATAAAAAAGTTTATGGAGGAAGCAAGAGAATTGGCAGCTTCAGCAAATTATTTAAATAAAAAAAATATAATTCATGAGGCGACTGATGTTCTATATCATTATTTAGTTTTGTTAGAATTAAAGAAAATAAGTTTCAGATTAATTTTAAAAGAGATAAAAAAAAGATCAAGGACTTCAGGTTTCATTGAAAAATTCAATCGAAAAAAAAAATAAAACTTTATTTTATTGATGCATAAAGAATTAGATGACGATTTAAATCAATTAATTAATTTTATAAATAAGCAAAATTATTTAATTGCAGAAGAAATGAGTTTAGAATTAGTAAAAAAAAAAAAGTACCATAATCCCCTTTTCTTTAACCTGTGTGGGATAATAAATCAAAATTTGCAGAAATTTGATTTAGCAAATGAAAGTTATAAAAAAGCCCTAGAATTAGATAATAAATTTTGTCCTGCATTATATAATCTTGGATTGCTTAAATTTCAGGTCAATCATTATCGAGACGCTTTTTTCTATTTCTCTAAAGCCCTAGAAGCTGATCCAAATAATTATGACTATAATTTAATGTTAGCTGAAAGTTTGGTTAAATTAAAAAAATTCGACAAAGCTATTTTTAATTATGAAAAAACAATCAAAATTTATCCAAAAAAAAAAGAAGCGTACTTAAATTTAAGTAATTTATATTTATCTTTAAACTTACTGTTTGAAGCTCAAACTACATTAAAATCTGCAATTGAAATAATAGGTGAAGATTTAAAATTACAGAATAACTTTGGATTAATTTTAAAAAGAAAAAAAAAATTAGATGAAGCAATTTTTCTTTATAAAAAAATACTTATTACAGAAATTCACAATTTTGAACCATACGCCAATTTAAGCCTATGTTATTATGAAAAAGGAGACTATTTAAAATCTCTAGAATTTATCAATATAGCTCTTGCAAAAAAACCTAATGATTCTGAGTTTCTCTATTTTAAGTCTCGAACATTAGAAAAAATGGGAAGACTTGAGGAGTCACTTGAAAATATTGAAAAAGTAATTTTAAAAAACAAAAATGATTTTAAGGCTACTCAAAAAAAAATTGAGATTTTCATCAAACTTCTTATGCAAAATGAAAGTAAAGTATTAATTGAAAGTTTAGATTTTAATAATCAATCAATTAAATTAAATGCGATCGATAGTCTTGTAAGTTTAATTTTTTTGTCAAACTATTTATACGGGCTTGACTATCTATTTTATTTAAAATTAATTGATTTGCACAATAACATTCTGCAAAATGAAAATGAATTTGCTATTAAAAAATTAAAGAATGAAAATTGTTATGATAAAAATAATTTTGTAAAAAAGATAAAAATAGGCTTTGTATCTGCTGATTTTAATAATCATGCAGTATCCTTTCAGTTAAAAAATTTTTTTATTTCACTATCAAAGAATTCATCTTTTGAAATTTTTTTCTATTACAACTCTGAAAAAAAAGATGAAATTAATTCAGAACTTAGGCAAAATATTAAAAACTGGACTGAAATTTACGGTTTATCAGATTATGAAGTTGCAAAAAAAATTTCAGACAACAAACTTAATATATTGATAGATTTATCAGGGTTTACCTCTGGAAATCGGCTTGGAGTGTTTTCCTATAAGATTTGCAAAAACCAAATAACATGGGCAGGATACTTAAATTCAGTTGGCGTAAGTGGGATTGATTATATTTTGGCCGACCCTTTTGTCATACCTAGAGAGAATAGTTTTGAATGTTTTTATAAAGAGAAAATTTTAAGATTTGATAATTGTTGGTCAACACTTGCTCTTTTTGATGATGCACCACATGACAATTTTGATAAAATTCCTTTTCATGAAAAAAAAATCCTAACTTTTGGGTCACAAAATAATTATTTGAAGTACAATGAAAGAGTTTTAGATTTGTGGTCTGATGTAATTCGATGTACGCAGAACACTAGATTATTACTTGCTGGTAATGAAATTTTAATTAATAAAAATTTTCAACAAAAAATTTACTCAATTTTTAAAAAAAAAAATATAAATCAAAACAGAATTATTTTTAAGGGAAGATTTGAAAGAAAAGAAAGTTTAAAGATTTATAATGATATTGACATCTCTTTAGATCCCTTTCCATATAATGGTGGTACAACAAATTTTGAGTCTGCTTACATGTGTGTACCAACAATCACATTAGTAGGAAATAATTTTATATCTAGATGCGGTTACAGTATAAATATGAATTTAAATAATAATGAGTGGAATTGTTTTTCAGAGCAAGAATATATTGATAAAGCAATAAACTTTTCGCTAAACCCAACAATTATTTTAGATGCAAAAAAAAAAATTTATGAAAATATTTTTATAAAAAAAAAATTTTCATCAAAAAATCTAGTTGAAAATTTTATTCAAATAGTTAATAAAATAATTTAAAAAATGTATAATTATAATAATATTTTTGCTAAAATATTGCGAGGAGAAATACCATCAAAAAAAGTTTATGAAGACCAATTCGTCTTTGCTTTTCATGATATAAATCCTCAAGCAAAAATTCACGTTCTTGTTATCCCCAAAGGAGCTTACGTCGATTTAAATGATTTTGCAAAAAATGCAGACATTGAGGAAATAGCTGGTTTAATTCATGGTCTTAATAAAGTTGCTGAAATCTTAAACATTGCAGATACTGGTTATCGTTATCTTGGAAATAATGGAAAAGATGGTGGTCAAGAAGTGCCACATTTGCATTTTCACTTATTTGGGGGTGAAAAACTGGGAAAAATGATCTCCAAGTAATGACAAAAAAAGTTTCTAGGTTTTTTCTAGAAATAAATTCAATTAAAGAATTAAAATATTCAAAATATTTTGAGAACGATTTATCTATAAAAAAAGAAAATAAAACAAATAAAGATCTTCCGAAGTTTTTATATAAAGAGATTGGAAAAGATTATAATTGGAAAGACAGATTAGATTGGAGTGATGACAATTGGATTAGATTAATATCAAATCCTAATTATGGATTATATACAATATTTAAAAATGCAGATTTAGTTGGGTACTACGAGTTAATATCTGACGAGCATAAAAATTTCGAAATTGCATATTTTGGTATTTTTAAAGAATACTTTAAAAAAAAAATTGGTGGTTTTTTACTATGTCATGCTATTGAGGATTCTTTTTGTAAAGGAGCGAAAAGAGTTTGGGTCCATACTTGTACATTAGATCATCCAAATGCCTTAAAAAATTATATTGCTAGAGGAATGAAAATATTTAAATCTGAAGAATTAAATATTAATTAGTATTTAATCTATTGAGAATTTTCCAATATTTTGAACATTTGATAATACGTTTTTTAAAATAAACTCTAAGACAGTTCCATCATAGCTAATTAGTTTCCAACCTCCTATCAAGAATGTTTTTTGATCAAAATATAGATCAATAATTTCATTTTGAGAGAAATTAACTCTAATAAGGATTAGGCTTTCAGTTGTTTTGTAATCTTTAATCTCTTTTAATGTTTTTATTATCTCATTTTTGTCTGTAAGAAATAAAAAGGGTGTTCCAATTATATTTTGAGTAGTTTTGTTACTTAATTCATCAATTAGATACAAAATATTGTTATCTATTAAAATTTTTTTTCTATTTGACTCATTGTAATGGCAGAGAAATTTATTTGGAAATTCTAGTATACAATAACCAGTTTCGACAAATTTATCTAAAGATTGAATAAAATCAAACTTAAGATTTTTAGTTTCTTCTAATCGTTGAATTATTTTTTGTATCTCATTTGAATGAGAATATTTGGAAAAAAAAATAAAAAAAAAAATAATTAATAATATTTTTTTTGGCAATTTTAATATATTTCTCTTTTTCCAATATGGTTTGCGGGGCTTATAATTTTTTCTTCTTCCATTTGATCAATGATTCTTGCTGCTCTATTATATCCAATTCCAAGCTTTCTCTGTAAAAAGCTTGTAGATGCCTTGCCTTCTGTTCTTATGATTTCAACAGCTTTGTTATATAATTCATCTTTACCATCTTGATTTAAAATTGGTTCATCATTTTCCAATTCATCAATTTTTGTAATTTCTTCAACATAGGTTGGATTTCCTTGTAATCTTAAGTATGTTGCAACTTTTTCTATTTCTTTTTCTGAAACATAGGGCCCATGAATTCTTATGATTCTACTTGCTGAAGACATAAAGAGCATATCACCTTGACCAAGTAAAAGTTCAGCACCTTGCTCTCCAAGTATAGTTCGACTGTCAATTTTAGATGTTACTTGAAATGATATTCTCGTTGGAAAATTTGCCTTAATAGTTCCAGTTATAACATCTACACTCGGTCTTTGTGTTGCCATTACAATATGAATACCAGCTGCTCTTGCCATTTGAGCAAGTCTTTGAATGTAATTTTCAATCTCTTTGCCGGCGATCATCATTAAGTCTGCCATTTCATCAACAACAACTATTAAGTAAGGCATTTTTTTTGATGATTTGTCGTTAAAACCATAAATATTTCTGACACCGAACTCCGTCATTTCACGGTATCGTTTTTCCATCTCACGAACTACCCACTTTAAAGCAACAGTTGCTTTTTTTGGCTCAGTGATTACGGGTACGAGTAAGTGTGGAATTCCTTGATACATAGATAATTCAAGCATTTTTGGATCTATCAAAATTAGTTTACATTCAGCAGGCTTATATCTGAAAAGGATTGAGAGAATTAAAGTATTTATACAAACAGATTTTCCCGAACCAGTAGTTCCAGCGATAAGAAGATGAGGCATTGAAGCAAGATCACCAACAATTGGAAAACCAGAAATACTTTTACCTAAAGTTATTGGTATTTTTATCTCTTTGTTATTAAACTCCTTACTTGAAATAATTTCTTTTAAGGCAACATTTTCTCTAAATTTATTTGGAATTTCAATTCCAATAGTGTTTTTTCCAATAACAGTTGCAACTCGTGTTGAAACTGAACTTGTGTTTCTTGCAATATCTTCCGATAAATTTATTATTTTTGAAGTTTTAATTCCTGCTGTTGGTTCAAATTCATAAAGTGTAACCACGGGTCCGGCACTTACTTTTTTTATTTCTCCAGTTACTCCAAAATCTAGCAAAACATTTTCTAAAAATCTTGATTGTTTTTCTTGCATATCAAGATCTTCTTTTGTTTCTATTTTTATAGGATCATCTAATAATTTAAGTTGAGGTAGCTTAAAGTCTGTGAGATTTTTTACATTATTTTGTTCTAATGGTAGATCAGGTTGTACTAAAATTTTATTATCCGATTGTTCTAACTCTTTTTCTACAACTTCTATTTTATTAGAGACATCGTCTTCCTCAATTTTTTTACTAAAGTCTTTTTTAATATAGTTAACGTAAACATAACTAGGTATATAACTTAAAAATAATAAAAATTTTAAGAAAATTATTTTCCATTCATCTCTGTTTAAATCTAAACTTAAATAAATAAATAAAATTGTAAAAGCTGTAAGTACTAGAGAAATATATATGCTGAAATTATTATCTTTTAAAAAAAATTTACTAGTTATAAAATTTCCGAAAAAACCACCAAGGCCATGATCTGGTAAAAAAAAACTTTTTTCAGAGACTATTGAAAAAAAAACTCCACCTAAAATTAAGTAAAGTATTAAATAAATGCATTTTAACAAAAAATTCTGGATATTTCTTTTAAAAAAGAAATATGAACCCCAAACGCAAAGATTCAAAGAAATAAAAATTGAGATTATTCCAAATATTTGTAAAAAAAAATCTGATGTATATTGAAAAGCTTCAAATATTTTTTTTATAAAATTGCTTTTAGAAAAAAAAGTAAATTCTAACTCATAAGCTGAGTAGTTTACTATGAATATAAAAAAAATAACTCCAGTTGTTACTATCAGTACAGAAATTATTTGAAGTAATTTAATTTTTATAAAATTTATAAGTTTTTCAAACATTTCGAATCGTTAAAGTCTTTGTACCACTATTGATAAGTTGATAGAATTATTGGCTTTATGAATAAAATTTCTATTTTTGGTAGTGGCTTAATCGCGAAATTAACTGCTTATTCACTTGCAAATTTCACTAGTACTATGGTTGAGCTTATAACTAAGAGATATAGTTCTTCTAAAAATCCTTTTTACATATCAATAAACAATTTAACAGCAGAATTTTTAAATAATTTAAATCTTAAGAGCGTCATAAACAGAGGTCAGAATATAAGAGAAATAAAAATTTATGACAGTTTTAAGGAAATTAATGAAAAGTATGACTTAAATTTTACCTCTGGGGGAAAAAAAGTATTAAATTATATTATTGATAAAAACTATTTCGAGGAAACAATTGAAAAAGAACTAAATAAAAAAGCAAATTTTAAGATAATTGAAAATCCAAAAAACTTCGGTCCTTTAGAATTTAGTGATAATTTAAAAATAATAACTTCATATGATTTTGCTAGTTTGTTTGTAAAAAAAAATTTAAATCTTTTTTTTAAGGACTATCAAGAAGCTGCATATACTTTTTGCATTCAACATGAAGTAAAAGAAAATAATATTGCTCATCAATTTTTCTTAAGAGACGGTCCTATTGCATTTCTTCCATCATCAAATAATGAAACATTTATTGTTTGGAGTATAAAAAAAAAAGGAGTTCTTCAAAACATAATTAATAATGAAAAAAAAATCCAAAATTT
>Ga0194123_10003619_pt1 | contig 18316 bp, 15 predicted proteins | sample TA2MahsurfametaG_5_FD_155479 | JGI IMG/M metagenome (GOLD analysis project Ga0194123, IMG submission 155479) | Freshwater microbial communities from Lake Tanganyika, Tanzania - TA2015023 Mahale A surface | ecosystem: Environmental > Aquatic > Freshwater > Lake | place: Tanzania: Lake Tanganyika... | reverse complement strand
TTTGCCGGGCGGAGGACCTTTGCCCGGAGGCGGTGTTTGGCCGGGAAATGAGTCACCCTTGAAGCTTAATTCCCCCGCGCCAATGCGCATCGGGCCGGGGCTGTGTCGGAAGAAACTGTTGTCTGGCGCGCCCCGGAACTGGCGCGGGATGAACGGGAAATCATCCGTTAACACGTAGTGGTAAGTGCCTTTTGGAAACTCGGGCGTTACGCCGAAACGCCCGTTGGCCTCATCCAAGTCCCCCACGCCCTTCACAAATTCAAAGTCCTCAACGTAGCTGCCATCGAATCTGCCACCCGGTCCGTTGGCCCGCGTGCCATCGCGCAGCCGGTAGCTGGACTTCATTCGTTTCACCGCATTGGTCATGTTCTTCGCGTCGCTGAAGCCCCAAGGTCCGTAAATTGGAAACCCATCCGCCGCCCAGCCGACTTGAATGACTTTCTCCTTCCCGCCGGAGAGCTTCTCGACGAGACCCAGCGGCATCCCGTGATAATGATACGCGCCGCTCGGTTGCACGTGGGCGTTGTGCCGATCCAAGCCGAGTTTTTGCGAACCGCTAATGGGGTCCAGAGTCCAGCCCGAGCGCGGGTCCATCTGCCACCACTCGGCTGCGCCGGGATCGAACACCACCCCATTGAGTGCGATACCGAAGGGATGCATTCCTACCCGCGTAAACTGCGCGCCGGCCTGCGGTTGCACAGGCACGCGATAAGTGTAGTTCTGTGTCGTGATCGTGTGTGGATTGCCGCGATTCGGAAATTGTCCGGGCGCGTGGTCTGGTAAGCCGTTCGCCCGGATGACGCGGAATGCGCCTTCCACCGCAATACTTACTTGGCTTTTGCCGGGACTCCGCCCGTCGCCCGCCGGAGCAGCGTATTGCTTGCCCTTGAGCTCGCCGCCGCGTTCGGTGAGATTTTTCGGCTCCGATGGCCGGCTCGTTTGCGCCAAGGCTGCCTCGCTTAATGGGAGCGTCAGCAAGCTGCTAAGGGCGAAGAGGAAGACGGAGCGATCCAATGAACGGCGCGGAAGTTTCATAGCATGGCTGGTATGGCTGCTCCCACTGTTCACCGGCCGCCTATCGCATTTATATGTCGGTGCGGGACCATGGTTGATTTAGCACAAGCCCAACGCACGTGCTCCGCCACCGTCATTTCCACGGCGAGTAATCCGTCGGGCTGAGAAAGACGGACTTAACGCCCCCTTTGACAGTCAGGGAGCCGCCAGCTTTTTCTTCGGAGGCCTTGCGCGCGGCTTGCCATTCAGGGTCTTTACCGAAGTTTCCAAAGGAGGCTTTTGCCGCGTCTTGGCTCGTATGCGCAAGGAGGTAAATAAGCGTGTTGTCCTTGTCAGGTGGGTTGTTGGCTCCCTTTTGATCGGCGTGCGGCGTCCAGTATGGCAGGTTCGTGATGCCGTGCTTGGCGAAAAGCTTGACGGTGTGGTCGCGAAAACGGGCGTTAAGGTTCGGCAGCCGGCCCGGCTCAGTGGTATAGGTGCGAAGTTCGAAAATACGATTGCCGAGGTTCTCGGGCTTCGCGGCTGGGGAGTAGTCAGTGGCGGACAGATATACGGTCTCGGCCTTGGTGACGAGTTTACCGTTTACCTCGGACTCCTTGTAAGCCTTTTGCCAAGCAGGGTCGTTGAAGAAAGCGCTCCAGCGAGCGTCGCGCTCAGCCCGGCTCGGGTAGGCGATCAGGAAGACCAGCTTGCGCTCTGGATTTGCCCCAAACGGCACGAAGTAACCAAGGTTTTCGATACCATGCTTAGCGAAGAGCTTAACCGTGTGGTCGCGGAAGCGCGCGTGCAGCGCGTCGAGCTTGCCCTCAGCGGCGTAGTAAGTGCGCATCTCTACACAACGGGTGTCGGCGGCAGAGGCGGCGGAGGCGACAAGGAATAAGGCGGCAAGGGACAGGATTGATTTCATTCGTGACGCATGTTGGCGCAGCGCTTTGGGGAGGCAAGGCATTTTAGGGCATGGGAGGGCGTGCCGTAGCAAACTATTTTTTCCGTGCCCAAAACCCTTTCCTTCTCAATGCGCTTGCCCTACAACCGCCCGCCATGACTTTGCGAGAACAGCTGCGCGCCTTGTCCGTCGCCACTCAAGCCGCGTGGGTCTCAGGAAATCTGATGCGGCAAAATCTCAGGCGGGCTAAACACGTTAACGAAGCCACGCAGCACGACATCAAGCTGGAGTTGGACGTGCGCTGCCAGAGGCTGGTCGAGCGCCGGCTGCGTCGGGCTTTCCCCACCGTTCCGATTCTTGGTGAAGAAGGCACTTTGGGGGATCCATCGGCGCCAATGCGTTGGGTGGTGGATCCAATTGATGGCACGGTGAACTTTACCTATGGCATTCCGCATGCCTGCGTGTCCATAGCTTTGCAGGTGCGCGACGCGAAGTCGAAGTTTCCTGGTGACCCACTGCGCGGCTACACGACGCTGGTGGGCGTAGTATATGATCCATTTCTGGACGAGACGTGGACGGCCGTGCGCGGACAGGGCGCGAAGTGCAACGGCAAACCCATTGCGGTCAGCAACCGCGCGCGGCTGAACGAGGCCATCGTGGCGATGGGCTTTGCCAAATACGCCAAGACGCTGGCGCTTATGCTGCCGGTGTTCAACCGCCTCGTTCACCGTGTGCGTAAGGTACGGTTGTTCGGCGCGGCGGCGCTCTCAATGACCTGGACGGCGGCGGGTCGGCTTGACGCCTACATAGAGAATGGCGTGCGGCTATGGGATGTTGCGGCTGGCGGACTCATCGTGGAGTGCGCCGGCGGGGAGTTTTGGTGGCGGCCGGTGGAGGGCGACTACGCCGTCGAGATTTGCGTGAGCAACGGCAAGTTGCGCAAGAAATTGCAGGCGGATTAATCGCTTCGGATGCTGGCCCAAAGTTTACGCACCGAATGCTTTGCGTAGCACTTCGATGCTCTTCGGCACGGCGGTGTCGGCGTGCTCCTTGCCCTCCATCTCCAGCGAAACCCAGCCAGTGTAATTCGCTTGGGCCAGTATTTTTGCAATACGCGCGTAGTCGAGTTCGAGCGAATACCACTCACCACCGCCATAGTAGGTTTTGGCCTGCACGAAGACAGTTTTGGGTGCGATGGCGGCTAATTTGGCGTAGGGATCTTCTAGAAAGTTGCCGGTGTCCATCAGTGCCCCCAGCCAGGGGGAGTTCACGCCGTTGACAAGCCGCAGCAAGCCGGCTGGCGTGCGCGTAAGGCCCCAATGATTTTCCAAGGCGAGCATTACGCCCAGCTCGGCAGCACGGGGCAGGCAACGCTCAATGCAGTCCTGACACCACTTGAAGCCTTCGTCTTCAGTGTGGCCGGGCAGGATGGGCTCTTCGCCGCGCGCCTTCATGAGGTCATCGAAGGATGCGATGGTGTTCCATCGGCCTGAGTTCAGTCGGATGCATGGAATCCCAAGTGCCGCCGCAATTTCGATGCACTTTAGCGTGTGCTCCACCTGTCCGCGTAGGTAGTCCGGGCTCGGATCCACGAAGTCCTGATGAATCGATAGGCAGACCAAGCTTACGCCCTGGCGGAAAGCGTGGCGCTTAAGCCGCTGGAGATAATTGCGATGCGCGGTCGTAAGCGGCTCTTTTTCCGGAATGTCCATTTGGCGGTGGAGGATGTCCACGCCCGGCACACCCAGCCCAGCGGCTTTCTCAATGACAGTCTCAATGGAAACTTTCGCCGTGCGAAAGTGCCAATAGGAATAAGAAGCGATGGCGAGCTGGACGGAAGATTTGCGTGCGATAGTGGGCGCAGCCTCGATACGCGGCACGGTCAGCAGGCCGGAACCAGCGGCGAGCGAGGCGGTCAGGAACTTACGGCGCGGGAGCGGAGCAGTGGCAGTCATGGGGAGATCTTAGTTATACCCCCAGATCCGGCAAGGTGAACCCCGATTCCTCCCCCCTATCGCGCGATAAGTTGGCGGGCCTGCGGAGCACGCGCGGTGTGGAAGCTGTGACAGGTGGAGCAATTCTGCGCGACTCCACCCTTTGGGCTATGACACTCAGTGCAGCTTTGCTTGGTGGGCAGGATAATGTCGGCGGTCGCACGGCTACTGGCGGCAGCATGGCATTCGGAACAACTGACGATGACGTGTTTGGCGTGGTTGAACTCGCCGCGCACCAACCACCGATCTGGGATGGAAACCGGGGTGACACGCGGTAGACCGTCTGCCCCGCCGGGTTTGACTTCATGACAATAGGCGCACCCGGCGAACTGCGCGCGGGTGGATAGGCCTGCTGAAGTCACGCTCATGCCTGGAGCGAGCTGCTTGGAAGGATCGGCAGCGAAGAAGATTTGTCGCTCCAAGTCTTCGCCGTTTAAGGCACGTTCGCGGAGGTGGCGCATTTGCTCGGCCACAAATTTCTCGGTGTCGGCTTGTGCTGTGATGCCCGATCGGCGCGCGAGGTCGGCATATTGGGTTGGTAAACTGCGTAGGTAGGAGCGGACGTTGGCCGGGTCACCGTGCGGGATACGCATCTGGGGATTTCGCGCATCGAATTGAAGCGCATGGCAGGATTGGCAATGTTTGGCGTGGGTTATCGGCTGAAAGTGCATGCCCGAGGCGTCAGGCGCGTGGCAATCGGCACAGCTGAGCCTTTGTCCGGCGCGATTTACGGATTCGCCCAAGTGGAGCGCATGATTGAAGATTAAGGAATTAGGGTCTTTCAACTTTTGCTGATGGATTTGGAAGTCAGGATGGTTTTCGGCGAAGGAATTAAAGACAGCGGTGTAGCCGTTCACGGGTCGGGGAGTATGAAATATGGTTGCGCCGTTAGTGGATCGGAAGTCGAACGCAGAGAGCGGGAGTTGCTCGCCCTTGCGGCGCGAGGCTTCCATCGTCGAACTGCTGCCGTGACACGAGTGGCACTCAGCGTCGGCGGGCGGCAGCATGCGACCATGACCCTGATGCTCGCGGTGACAGGCAGAACAAGAATGATCACGGGTGACATTAGGCTGGTGAAATTGGTGTCCGGAGTGGCAAGTCAGGCAGTTGTTATCAATTTCCGTCATCATGCCGGGGGTGACTTGGTGAAGCCGGTGCGGCTCCAGCGGGCCGGGTCGGGAGTTGAAAGCGGCGCGCAGCCATTTGGAGATATCTCCTCGTTCGGTGGAGACGTTTACTTGCGCGGCCGTATGACACGCGCCGCAGCCTTCGCTACCGGGCCAAGCGTGTTTGAGCTGAGAAAAGACAACACCGTGGTGTTGCGAAGACACTGGACCAGCCGAGATGAATCGCCATTGCCACGGGCCACAAAAACCAATAAGCAGCATGACCAGTGTGATGGCGGCCACGGCCACGCATAAGCGACCGCGCCGGTTGCGTAGCGAGCGCCGGGGGCGGCACTTTGGAATTGGACAGGCGCAACCTCCGTCGGGCAGAGGGCCGTCAGTGCAGGGTCCGCCGTGTTCTTTGGAGCGAGTGCATTTCCAGCGGCCTTTTTCCTCGCCCTGATTTTTTACCAACACGGGACGGCATTCGGTGGTGGCGCGGCATTCGCCAGTAGGAGAGGGACCGATGCGGCAGGGGCAGCCGTCGCAAGCCCAGCCGCATTCCCAATTCAGGTTCGGCCGCTCGTAACGGCTACGGTCGAAGTCAGGTGATGGCAGTTGTTCCTTCAAAGCAGTCAGAATAAGGACTTGGACGCTGAGACAAATTTTTTATACCGAGCACATTGCTCGAGGTTATTTAATTTGATTCCTTCTGTTTTCAAATAATTTATCGCGCTCCGGCGGAGAAGCCGTAGACCAGCACAATGTGCGCGATGGCCCAAAGCATTAGGCTGTATGTGACGGGGATATGAATGAATAGCCAAAGCCGAAGTGAAAGTTGGAGCGCGAGTTGGTAATCAAGCCCGTCCTTTTGGCGGACCAGCTCGACGAGCTTCGCGGCAACTTTGCGCTCGGACTCGTTGAGGAAGCGGTTGAGGTCGTTGAGGTCGTTGAGCAAGGAGTTGAGGGGCAGGCGAATTTCGACAAGGTGGGACAGGAGGTTGCGCGGGCTCCTAAAAAATGCGTGCAGCCGACGCGTGTAGAACTCCGCAATGGTCGCAGACTTTGACTCGGCAACAGAGTTGAGCGCGAGTGCCTCGGCCTGCTCACGAATTTGACGGCGGATAAGGGGAATGCGCTCGAAAGGAACTTCACCGCCGCGCGCGGTCAGGCGTTTGGGCCAACCGCGTGAGATGATGATACCGAGAACGCCGCTGATCATTACAACCGCATAGAGAAGCGTAAGAACCAGCTCAAACCAGCCTGTCGGCCAGCGCCCGCGCACGTGCAGCAGGAAGAGCACGCCCGTAAAGACACCTGCGTAAAGATGAAATTCCAGCCATACCTCGGAGCGGCCTAGTGGTAAGTAGGGAATTTTCTTGAACCAGTTGTAGCTGGTCAGCAGAAGCATCACCCCGAAAAGTAACCATCCCGTCAGAAACGCTGCGCGGCTCATCGTGCTGGCCCACAGGACGAATGCGGACACCGCAGCGATGCTGGCGCCTAATAACAGGCTGCTCCAAAGGAGGCGGCGGCGCAGGAAACCTTTCATCGGTTAAGCCAGCGCGCGAAGGCGTCGAGATTGTTCATGTCAATGCGGCGCAGCGCCCCGTGTGGGCAGGCTCGCTCACAGGCGGGACCGCCAATTTGGTCCGAGCATAAGCCGCACTTGGTAGCCTTTGTGATAGGACGCATCTCCTTGTCCACCATGAAGGCTCCTTCCTTGTCGCGGATTTCAACCATGCGGATGGCTTCGTAAGGGCAGTTAGTGGCGCAAATGCTGCAACCCACGCATGTGGCCTGGTTGACAATAACTTCACCGCCAACTTGTCCGCGGTGGATCGCGCCCGTGGGGCAGCCAATCAGGCACACGGGATCGGCGCAGTGCATGCATGAGTTGGCCACCATGATGCGTCCGTTGATCTGTCCGTGTCGCAAAAAGCGTGGATTGTTATCGTTGGCAGCAGCACAAGCGCGCACGCAATCGTCGCAGCGCGTACAGCGTTCAAGGTCGAGAACCATGGTTGAGGTGCCGTTGAAGTAACGGTTCTCGGTCAGGAACTCCATCAGCTCGGGGCCTATCTTTGCGCCTGCGTCCAGCGTTTGTTGCGTCTTTGAGTCGGTCGTGCCAGCCAACTCTTCAGGCGTGAATAACTCGGGTAGTTCTTCCGGTTTGACCGAAGGCAAAACGACTTCTTCCATCACTACGGTCGGTACAATGATGACGTGGGTGTAGCCGATCACACGTAGGCTGTGTTGGAACGAGACGGCCTCAGTGCGTTGTCGCCAGTTATGGGCGATCTCCCGCAGGCCAAACTCGCAGCCCGCGCTGAGGTAGTTGAGCGTACGATGCCCATGCCCAAATTTGCGGCTCAAGCGCGCGAAGCCCGAGCGAATCAATACAACGCCATTAGGGTAATCGCCCTCCTGCGCGATTACGGGTTCTTTCTCTGGCGACCGCGTGCCCTCTTTGGCCAAGCGCTTATAGTCGCCGGACCAGTCGTAATCGCCGTAGGTGCCAAACTGCGCTTCTTCAATGACACGCTTGAGTTGCTCATCGTTGAGCCGTTGAAAAATGGGAATCTCTCGCAGATGTGTGGCAAGCGTGCGTTCGCGGTAGATACGGTCAATGTGCTGGCGCAGGTGTAAATCGAAACGCATCAAGTCGCGCAATCCCTGCCAGCGGATTTCCAACAACTCAGTCTCGTCACCCACGGCAAATATAGTCGAGGTGCGGGCCGCGCGGCTCAGGGCGGCAATCTCGCCGAAAAATTCGCCGGCTGACATGGTGGCGGTCTTGTGCTCGTCAAGAATGCGTGGCACGTCCTGAAGAAACACGCCCTTTTGTTGGCTGACCGTCTCCAAGGTTGCGTTGTCATCCAGTTCCTCGACCGACCGAACTTCCTGATCGCGCGGGTTAGTCCAAAGTTGGGCGACAATTTGGAAGAGGCTTTTGGTTTTTGAATTGCGACGACCTAATACTTTATCGGGCAGACCGGGATTTAAAACCACTCGCGCGTGGCCGGAAAGCAAGAGGAAGGCAGATGAGCCGTAATCGCCCGCGCGAACGATGATCTCGCCGTTTTTGAAGCGTCGAATGCGCGCGTCATTAAGAAGGATGCCGCTTAATGGCGTGCGCTTAGAGAACTTGCTCTGATCCATCTCGCTGAACGGGCGAATTTCCATCAGGCGTTTCACGTCCGCCTCGGTCATCTCCGGGTCGAACTGGCTGTCCCACCGTTGGGGCTTATCGATGACGAAATGAATCGTGTCCATGCGCTCAGGCGTCGAGGACGAGGTCGCCTTTAGGGCGGCAAATGCAGGTTAGACAGGATCCGCCCTCGGGTGGGGCGTCCGGAGCTTTAACGTAGTCCACGCTGCCGGACTTGATGGCGACGGAGCAGACGCCGCAACTACCGGCGCGGCAGCCGGACTCGATGCGCAAGCCTTGCTCCAAAGCGAAGTCCAGCAGGTTCGCCTGCGTAGGGTTCCACTCCAACTCTTTGCCAGATTTGGAGAAAATGATCTTACATGCAGGACCAGCGGCGGCGGCGACGGGGGCGACGGGCGCGGCTTTCTTTTTCACCGTGGCCGGGCCGAAAGCCTCGTAGTGAATGTCTTTTTCGGGAACGCCCCAAGCTTCGAGCCCGTCGTTTAGCGCCTTCATAAAGGCGCCGTTGCCGCACATGAAAAATTCGTAGTTGTTTGAGGGCAGCATCTCCTTGAGCAATTCGATAGTGACACGGCCCTCGCGGTCGTAGTCCTCGCCTTTGACGTCGCTCTTACTCGGTCGGCTGTAGCAGACGACTACACGAATGTTGTCGAAGCGCCGGAGGTTGTTTAGATCCTCGCGTAGCATGTGCTCGCCTTGGCTGCGACAGCCGAAGAATAGCCAAACCTCGCGCGGTGACCCGCTCTCGGCCACCGCCTTGGCCATGCTTAACATTGGCGTTAAACCCACTCCGCCGCCCAGCAGACAGATCGGCGTGTTCTTCGTCATATCCAGAAAGAAGTGGCCAGCTGGCGCCTTTACACTTAGTAGGTCGCCCTCCTTAACGTGATCGGAAAAAAAACTGGAGGCCACACCTGGCGGTAGGTCAGGTTTGTCCGGCGGCGCCTTTTCGCGCTTGATGGTTACGCGATAACAATCCGGGCGGGTCGGGCTGTCGGAAAGCGAGTAGCAGCGCACGACTGGCTTATCGCGGCCCGGGATGTCGAGGCTAAAGGTAAGGTACTGGCCGGGCTTGTAAGGTGGCAAAGGCTTGCGGTCGTGTGGAGTCAGGTAAAAGGAGGAAACATCCTCGCACTCCCCCGACTTTTGCGTGACCGTAAATTTGCGATAACCGTTCCAACCTTGAATGACCTCTTGGGCTTCCTTGAAACGGTATTTCGCTGCGCGCACCAACGTCTCCAAACGTTCATGGTCCAATTGGTGTTGGCGGCGTTCATGCCCCAACCGCGCCGCTGCTGAGCAGGCCATCAGAACCAACTGACAAGAGAACACCGCGAGGAGAATGTACCCCAATGCGAGCCCTAAGTTGCCCCCAAGAGCCGCTTGCATTTGCTCAATCATGGCTTCCTTTCAAATTTAAACGAATCTCTGTTCGCACCTTGAATCTCGATGAAACAGAATTCAGACATGCCTATTCTCTGGCATGAGTTGTGATTGCCAAGGCAATTTTTGATCTTTCTTGCAAGGCTAGCTTGCAGTTAGCTAGCTCTCAGTGTTAATTCAAATTTTGGTAACACCGTTCCAAATATGCAATAACATGTGGTGTTTGCACCCTTGTAGATCATGATTAAAAAATCGGTCCTCCTATTTCTTTCATTAGGATTTGGTGTCTCCGCGGTGGCTCAGTCGCCGCGCTTCACTAGCGCGCCCAGTTGTGCCACTTCTATGTGCCATGGCGGGGCGGGAGAGCTTCGTCACCAAACCACCATCTGGCAGAAGCAGGATATTCACTCACGCTCTTACAACAGCTTAGTTAATGCCCGCTCAGCGCAAATCGCGGCCGCGCTGAAAATTCCTGACGCTACGACTAGTTCTCGTTGCACAACTTGTCATGCGCCCTTTCATGATGTTCCTAAGTCCGACTTCCTTGCGGAAATCACCAAGCCCGCTGAAGGTGTTTCTTGCGAAAGCTGCCATGGCCCCGCAGAAAAATGGATTCGCAGCCACACGCGTCCTGATTTCAATCACCGTGACCGGGTGCTCGCTGGCCTGCGTGACCTAAAGCACCTCTATGTACGAGCCAATAGCTGCGTCGCGTGCCATCAAACTGTCGAACCTGCGCTTGTTGCTGCCGGTCATCCTGAACTTCTTTTCGAACTGGACGGTCAAGGCGTCTCTCAGCCAAAGCATTGGCGGGAGAAAAGCAACTGGCACGGCCCGCAAGCTTGGCTGGTTGGTCAGGCCGTGGCCTTTCGGGAGATGAGCGCGCAACTTTCAAAGGAGGCGAACCCAGGCGAGAAACTTACTGAGCCCTGGGCCGCCACTCTCTGGCTTCTACAAGTGCTCGATGGCCTCGACTCGGCTTTACCCACCCTCAAGTCTGCTGCTAGTGCCGCCCAAGCTCAACCTGTGGCTGATTCGCTCGCCCGCCGCGTTGCTGAAATGGAATGGAGTCAATCCTTGACCCGCCAAGCCCTCGTTCGACTCGCCAAAAGCCACGCGGATTTCGCTGACGCTAAAACCCTTAGCTCGCAACACGCCCGCCGAGCTGAACGCCTCGTCCTTGCGCTTGACCGTCTCACCGCTCCTATGGACAAGCTCGTGCTCGCCAACCTAGAGCCGGACTTGAAAGAACTCTTCTCCCTCGCGCAATCCCGTCCCGACTTCGCTCCGGAAAAGTTTGCCAAAGCGCTCGAACAACTCGCAAAAAAACTTTAACCCCTTGCGCAGGGGAGACTACGCGATGGGCTCAATTTCACTTTCACTCGGCTTCCTTTCAGGCGCACAAGCATCATTTCGGAATCGGTGAGACACTTACCATCTTGTCTTTTCCCCAGAATTGCATGAGCCAAACTCAACCAACGTTTTTGGCCTACAAACGTTCCCGGTTTTCTGCGCAACTACCACTCGAAACGCTTTACAGTCCGTCGCACGCTTGGGCGGCGCGGCAAAAGGACGGATCATGGCGCGTGGGCATTACCAAGTTTGCCACTCGAATGCTTGGAGACATGGTCGAGGCTGGCTGGGAAGTAGAGCCGGGTGCGAAGGTCGCCTGCGGGCAGGTGGTTGGGTGGGTCGAGGGCTTCAAGGCTATATCGGATGTCTATTGCATCGTGGACGGCGAGTTTCTGGGTGCGAACCCACTCCTAAAATCCAAAATTACGACCGTGAACAAAGAACCGCACGGTAACGGCTGGCTTTATGCCGCCACTGGCTCGCCTGAGTCCCGTTGTCTCGATGTGCACGCCTATGTGAAACTTCTGGACAAGACGATTGACAAAATTTTAGAGCGGGAGCACGCAGAGGAGAAATGAGGTGTTTCGTTTTTAGTATCCATTACTCAAACCCCTTTTCGTTTACCCTGCAACCGCGGCACCAACCATACATTAAACTCTCATTGACGAGCCCTCTTCCCTCATGACCAAAGCCCGCTATCTCATGCTTGGCGGCTTTCTCGGCGCCGGTAAGACCACCGCCGTTGCCAAGCTTGCCGAACGTCTCACTGCGCAAGGCCTGCGCGTGGGCCTGATCACCAATGACCAAGGCAAGGAACTCGTGGATACCGCCATGCTTCGTTCGCGCGGCTTCGCCACGGAAGAAATCTCCGGCGGCTGCTTCTGTTGCCGCTTCAACTCGCTGATGGACGCAGCCAACAAGCTCAAATCCGACGCTTGTCCCGAGGTCTTCATCGCTGAACCCGTCGGCAGTTGCACCGACCTCGTCGCCACCGTCACCTACCCGCTACGTCGCATGTATGGTGATCAGTTTTTAATCGCGCCTTTGAGCGTACTCGTTGACCCAGTCCGGGCTCAACGTGTGCTCGGGCTCGCATCTGGCGGGCAGTTCTCCGAGAAGGTGCTTTACATCTACCGCAAGCAGCTGGAGGAAGCCGACCTCATCGTCATCAACAAGCGCGAACTCCTCGGTGCCGCGCAGCTCGATCGCTTGCGCTTAAAGCTTTCCGAGACCTTCCCGCGCGCCAAGGTGCTCGCCGTTTCCGCCCGCACCGGCGCGGGCCTTGAAGACTGGTTTAGCCAGATCATCGCGACCGAGCAGATCGCGCGCGTGGCGATGGATGTGGACTACGAAGTTTACGCCGAAGGCGAGGCGCTCCTTGGTTGGCTTAACGCGACGGTCACGCTTTCAAACCAAAAGGGCTTCAACGGTAACCAAGTCATTCGCGACCTCGCCGACGCATTGCGCCGCCTGCTCGCGGAAGCGAAGGCGGAAGTCGCGCATTTGAAAATGACCTTGGAGCCGGATGATGCCGGCCTCGGCGACCTCGCCGTCATCAACCTCGTGCGAAACGATTTCGTCCCTGAACTCTCGCAGGAACTCACCGACTGGCTGGATGCCGGCAAGCTCATCATCAATTGCCGCGCGGAAGGTTCCCCCGACACGCTCAACGCCGCACTAAATGTGGCGATGACGGAAGTTGGCAAACGCCACCCAAGCCTCTTCCTACGCCTGGAGCACCTCGAACACTTCCGACCTGGCAAGCCCCAGCCCACGCATCGGGATGCCTAGTGGGATAGGCTCTCAGCTTGCGCCCCACGCCGGGCCTCGCCCAACCATCAGCGCGCCGGAGTTGGAACGAGTATATGAGCGATGACAAACAGCAAAGTGACTGCGTGCGGTTGGCTCCTCTTAGCCCGCTCACAAGCTGTCCTTCAATGCCGTTTTTTAAACTCCAAGTGTCCCAGCAACCGCTCATAAGTCGCGACCATTCTAGAAATTCTACGCTTACGCTTGTTGGCGAACCGGGCTAGTTTCCGCAGGTGACTGTTTTGCCCCTGCACGAACTGCACCACACTCTCGGCGCTACGTTCACGACCGTCTGCGACGCGGAAGTCGTCGCGCACTACGGCGACTCGGCGTATGAGCTGGCCGCGCTGCACGCCAGCGTCGGCGTACTGGACTTGAGCTGCCGTAGCCGCCTCTGCCTTGTGGGCTCGGACCGCGTCAAGTTTCTCCACGGCCAGGTCACCAACGACGTCCAGCGGCTGCGCGAAGGCGAGGGCTGTTATGCCGCGCTGGTCAGCGCGAAGGGGCGGATGCACAGCGACCTAAACATTTACCGCCTCGAAGACGAACTGCTGCTCGACTTCGAGCCCGGGTTCACAGCCGCCGTCATGGAACGACTGGAGCGATACATTATCACAGACGACGTGAGGGTGCTCGACGCCGCGCCTCACTATGGCCTGCTGCGTGTGCAAGGCCCGCGTGCGGCAGAGGCCGTCGGGCAGCTCGGCCTGCCTTGGACGGTGCCGGTCCGACCCCTAGAGTTTAGCGCTCACTCGGAGCCGACGCTCGGGCAGCTCTACCTGATGCGTGGTATCGATCGTTTCGACATGTTTATTCCCAACGCTGCGCTCGGCGCGGTGTTCGATAAACTTTTGGCTGCGGCGAAGTCGCTCGGCGGTTGTGCCGGCGGTTGGGAAGCGTTGGAGGCCGCGCGCATCGCGGCGGGTATCCCGCGCTTTGGGCAGGACATGGACGAAACCACGTTGCCGCCCGAGGCCGGTCTCGAAGCCCGCGCCATCAGCTACAGCAAGGGTTGTTACGTTGGCCAAGAAGTCATCGCCCGCATCCGCACCTACGGTCAGGTCGCACGCACTTTGCGCCGGTTCCGCTTGCCGGCTGAACTCGTCGTGCTACCCGTGCCCGGTGACAAGCTGTTCGCCGACGGCAAGGAAGTCGGACACCTCACTAGTGTCGTGTCCGGTACCGCAATTGGCTATGTGCGGAAGGAATACCAAGCGCTGGGAGCGACACTGACACTGCGTAGCGGGGCAGGGGAGGTGGTCGTGCGGGTAGAAGCGCTGGGCGACTCCTAAACCACAGTCAGCGCCGCGCCGGCTCGGTTTATCGCCCGGTCAAGTGCCGAACGATCATTTCCGCCGTGCGGGTAGAGGCGCCTTGGTTCCGCTGGACAACCCGCAGGGCGTTCGCGCCCAACTGCGCCCGACGGCTAGAATCGTCGAGGAGCGTGGCCAGTGTTGACTCCAGCGTGGAGGCGTCTGACACCTGCACTGCACCGTCGCTGGCGACGAAGTCGGCGGCGATGGGGCGAAAGTTCTCCATGTGCGGGCCGAAAACCAACGGCTTGCCCAAAGCGCCTGGCTCAATTGGGTTTTGCCCGCCTGTCGCAGTCAGGCTCTTACCCACGAAGACGACCGTGGCACAGGTGTAAAAACTCATGAGCTCACCTGTGGTATTCACAAGCAGGCATTCTACTGAGCCAGGCGCAAAAGATTTCCCCTCCGTTAGTTCTGTGCGCAGCGCGAAACGCACGCCAAGAGAGCGGAGTTCCTCAACCACGGCCTTAGTGCGTTCGAAGTGGCGTGGCACGATCACGAGGAACAGGTTCGGGCAGCGCTCGCGAAGTCGCGGGAGCATCGCAGCTAGCAATCTTTCCTCGCCGGCGTGTGTGCTGCCGGCTACCAGCACGGGGGCGTCGGCGGGCACGCTGAGTTGAGCCAGCAACGTGGCGGGAGAATGTTTTGCAGGGTCCGGCGGGCGAACGGCATCGAACTTCAGGTTGCCGGTGACGTGGACGGCTTCGGCTTGACAGCCCAGCGCGCGGAGCCGGCCGGCGTCAGGCTCGTTCTGTGCGCCTACACCAACGAATGCTGCGAACAGCTCACGAAAGAGAAAGCCAGCCCGCAGGTAACGTGGGAATGAACGGTCTGAAATGCGTGCGTTGGCAAGGAAAACGGGCAGGCTGAGCGCCTGCGTCTGCCAGAGAAAATTCGGCCATAACTCCGCTTCAACTAGTACGACTGCCGATGGATGCACGGCGTGTAGTACGTGGCGCACGACCCACGGGAAATCTATCGGATAATAGATACGCACCACTTCGGCTGGAAGCTTTCTCTCTGCTTCGGCCATGCCCGTGGTGGTAGTGGTCGAGACTAGAAATTTCCAGCCCGGCAGTTGCGGACCAAGCGTGGCGATGAGTTGAGCACACACATTGATTTCTCCAACGCTCACCGCGTGAAGCCAGAGCACTTTTGCATTGGCGAGGGGCTTGAGCTTCTCCGGAGAGATGTTGCCGAAGCGTTCGCCAAAGCCGCTTCGCCAGCCGCCGCGCCGCCACATCCTCCAGAAGTAATGCGGCGCGCTCAACCCGAAGAGGGTTAAGAAAAGCAAATTGTAGAGCAGGCGCATCCCTAACAGGTTGAAACAAAACTGCGCTGCGTTACCAATCTTAAAAACAACCCGACCGACCTTCGTTTCGGCATACGAATCAGGTCTTGAGCAAAATGGCTCTGCAGTTAATCTCGCGCCGCTGAAACAATACAATGAGCGAAAGCAAAAAATCACTGAAGATGGTTACGTGCGGCCGGTGCGCCGCTAAGAACTTCATCCCGAGCGACCTCCCTGCTTTCGAGACACAGCCCTGCAACAAGTGCGGCGGACCCGTGATGATCACGGTAAAACTCCGGCAGTATGAACTGCGCGGCGTTATTGCCTCCGGCGGCATGGGCACCGTATTCCGGTCCTTTGATGTAAACCTAAACCGCGAGGTTGCGGTGAAGCTTATGAAGCCTGAAATGGCCGCTGATCCTCTACAGGTTGAGGCCTTCAAAAGAGAAGCCCGAGCTTGCGCTGGTCTGAACCACTCAAACATCATCCACATCTACGGTTTCGATGAGGACGAAGGACAGAAGTATCTCGTGATGGAACTGGCCGACAATGGCACTTTCGATGGCCGCATTGAGGACAACGGCCGGGTGGACGAGTTACTCGTGCTGGACGTGGGCATCAAGATCGCTTCCGCACTGGACTGCGCGAACCGCCACGGCCTGCTACACCTCGATATCAAGCCGGGTAACATACTTTTTAACAACGACGAGCCGCCAGAGCCAAAGCTCGTGGATTTTGGCCTCGCGCAAAGCGCCGAGAGCGCGCGCGACCCCAACGCAGGTCTCTTCGGCACGCCATATTATATCGCTCCCGAGCGCATCTCGTTGGGCACAGAGGATTTCAGGTCGGACATGTATTCGCTTGCAGGCACGCTCTATCACGCGCTCATTGGCCAAGTACCCTTCGAGGCCCCCACGGTTAACGACGTGGCCCTCGCGCACGTTGAGCAGCCGCTTCGGCCGCCCATCGAGTTGTTGCCGGAAATCCAGGAAAAAACCAATGAAGCAATTATCACTGCGATGGCGAAAAATCCGGACGACCGCTACCAAAGCTACGACCAGTTCATCATGGAACTGACGGCCGCACGCAGCCATCTCTTGATCAAGAAATACGGCGGCGGTTAGTCATTGCAGCTAGGCACGCTCAGACTGCTCACTTCTCCAACGGCTTGCCCGCCGCCTTCCAACCGTTCAAGCCGGGTGCAAGGTCAATCACGGACTTGAAACCGAGTTTTTTCATTTCATCTGCCGCATTAGCACTACGGCGGCCAGCGGCGCAGTGGATGAGGTAGGTCTTGGACTTGTCTAAGGCGGCCAATTTTTTTTCAAAGCTGTCTTCTAGCACGTCGAGGTTTACAGCGCCGCGAAGGTGACCGGTCTTAAACTCGTCCGCCGTACGTACATCGATCACAGTGTATTTCTGCTCCTGCCAGAGTTTCTCAAATTCCGCGACGCCTACGCGCTGGAAGCCAGTTGGCTCTGCCGGCGCGGCAGCGGCCAGCGGCTTCACCGGCTGCGCGAGCGCCCACTTCACCGCGTTCAGCATCAGCCGGTCAAATGACTCCGTGCCGAACTCGCCGGGGTGGCCGAGCGAGGTGTAAAATACTGCTGCTCCGTCGTGACTGCGTGTCCACGCCACTGGTTCGGCGGGTTTGCCCTCGACGCTGCCGGTGAGCAGCACTGTCGCGCCCGGCGGCAGTGGGTCGTTGCGATACAGCGAGCCGGGGCTCGCGAACTCCTTGGCCACGCCTTGGAGAATCGGGTGGTTCGCCGCGTCCGGGGCCACGCGGACGGTGGTGGCGAGCTTGTTGTTGTGATGGTTCTGGTAGTTGCCACCGAGCACTTCCCGGTCCCACTCTTTCCAGTTCTCAAATGCATGGCTCGCCGTGCGCAGGCCAATGATGGGCTTGCCCGACGCGGCGAACTTCTTGAAGTGGGCGAGTTGCTCCTCTGGCAGCGTCATGCGGCGGATGTAAATGATGGCGAGATCGGCGGTGTCTAGTGCCTCTAGACCTGCAATCGTCTGCGTTTTCGGATCGGCTGGCCGTGCGAGATAAACGCACTTGGCACCGAACTGCGCTTCAAGCTTGCCCTTGAGAACTGGGAGAGTTTCGGCCGACTTATATTCAAACTCGCCGCTCACGAGTACGATAGTTGGGGCCTTCGCTGGCGCAGCGGCGAGGCCGAGAGACAGCCCAACGAACAAAAATGAAGATAGTACAGCTTTCATGTTGGCGGAGTGATTAGAAAGACAATCGAATCGCGTGGGTGGCTTCAACGCACCATCTGAAACTCTGGGAGCATCAGCACGGCCCAGAGCAGGTCTTGTACGCCCTGGGTCGTCGGTTTCTGACCGAGTACTTCGCGGGCGAGGTTGAGTTCGGCGGCGGTTGGTGCGCGGGCAAGGGCAAACTGGTAGAGCCACTGGGTCAGCGCGTCGCTGCTCGGCCAGGATTTGGCGAGGATGCGAGAGGCGCCCTGGTCGAGACGCGTTGCGAGCAGTTGGCCGTTGTTCAAGTCAATCGCCTCGAGCGTGCTTAGTTCCGCCGGGCGCACGCTCACGATCTGCTCGCGGTGCGGGCGGCCCAGCGCGCGCATGAGGAAGTCATTCTTTAGCAACGAGGCGCGAACCATCGGTTGAGTGCTCGTTGCAGCCTGGGCAAGTTGCGTAGCGAGCTGCTTGCCTACCCTTACGTTCCAAATTGCCGAGTTCGCGACCTCGACCGCTGCGCCAGTCCGCTGCGGGCCATCCTTGAACTTGCCCTTCGTATCGGGCGGCGATTCAAGCGTCTCCCATGTCGCGTCAGTTCCGATAGTCTGCATGGAACCGTCGGCAAATTTCAGCCGCACCTCGAAGATGACGCCCGCAGGGTTCGGCGCGTTGCCGCCGTTTTTGGCCACGAGCACGAAATTGTTAGCGCCGGCCTTGAGCTTCGTCTCCAGCGGAATAGCTTCCGGGTTTTCCCAGTTCTCGCTAGACGCGGCCAGCGCGCCGT
>Ga0194123_10003613_pt1 | contig 18339 bp, 8 predicted proteins | sample TA2MahsurfametaG_5_FD_155479 | JGI IMG/M metagenome (GOLD analysis project Ga0194123, IMG submission 155479) | Freshwater microbial communities from Lake Tanganyika, Tanzania - TA2015023 Mahale A surface | ecosystem: Environmental > Aquatic > Freshwater > Lake | place: Tanzania: Lake Tanganyika... | reverse complement strand
CTTCCAATCCCACCGACAAGACCATGGCCAACCTTCTGTTCGGATATCGCCTCAAGCAAGTCGATGGCTCGACTGATGTAGCTGACTCCATGAAGGCCGCCACCTACGGCTCAGCGGAAGATAAGGCCCGGCTGTATTACCTCGAGCTTTATGCCTATCGCGAGTCCGGTGACTCGGGTGGAGACCTGAAGCTCGATGGATTTGATGTGCAGGTTGCGTTTAGCGACACAATCCTGGCCAGTCTGAACCAGTCGCTGACCACGCTCGAGCAGCGCAAATCAGCCATTTCGGTGGATAGCGCCTTGCCTCTGTTCAGAGCGATCAACTTTGGCACGGTTTCCGGCGGTGCCAATACCGTTCGATTTACGGCTGGCAGCAGCTCAAGCATTGATGCTGGTGCTGCCGATAGCGCGTATCCCTCTACTGGTAGCGGTTTAACGATTGCCGCTGGTGCTGAGGAAGTGCTTGCGACCATCACGCTTGATATCAACGATACATGGGATAAGACAGCAATCAATCCGGCGCCTTCTCCTGCCATCACCGGTGCTCAAGTCAATATTGACGACACCGTGGTCACGCTGGTGGATAGCGGGCAGGTGAAGTCCATCCGTGAGCTTCGTGAAGCAGCGGATACGGCCGCAACTTTTCAGGCCTTCAATCAAACGGTTTCGACAGAGGTGGAGCGTGCTGAACAGGCACTGAATGCTGCTGATGCAGATGACTCGGCAAATGATGCGGCTTTCGCCAATCAAATCGGTACAACTCGAACAGTTGGTTTGGCGGGCTCGGTGACGACTAACCTCATTCGGAAAGGATCAACCTTTGTTGACACCGCGAGCTTGATCAACCAGGGCGAGTCTGCCCTGGTTGATATTGACGCCGTGAAGACTGGAACAATTGCGAATGGTTCTATCACTTTATCCATTCAGCAGCGCGACAATTCAAGTTCGAATTGGTCGAGCGCCTCTGTGATCGCTAATGGGGGTGAAACTGCTGACCTCGCTGATATTAATTATGCCGTTAATGCGGCAGGCGCTGTCACGGCTCGTGGTGAAATTAAGGTTTCGCGAACGTTGGTGGCGGATGGTGCTGTGGGCTCTGTGTTAACACAAGCAGGTGCTGGGGGAGTGAACATACAAGCCTATGCTGATGGAGACTCAACCCCTGGAGTGATTGCCAGTATCACAGGAACAACCAGCAAAAACCTGATCACCTATCAGGGCGACCTAAACTACGATGGTCGAGTTTCGATGAAGGATCTCGCCTTCCTCAACGCTGGTGCAAGAGCTTGGAATGGCGGAGCTGGCACGTATCACGCTGAAGTCGATGCCGACTTCAGCGGAGGTTTTGACATCGCTGATCTAGCAGTGCTCAATAACGACTGGGGTGGCTCTCTGCATACCCAGCCGGTCACTGCTGTCACAGCAGCGAACGGAACTGACACAATCAACCGTTCCTATGCGGCCAATGCAGATCTCACTTGGTCTCAACTGAATACGCAAGGCTCTTACACCTGGGATAACACAAGCTTCGACAATCAGAGCATTGTTGAGGCAGGTAGCGATTTTGTTGACACACTGACCTGATTTCGGCGTTGTTCCGTCAAGGAGATCCTTGTGAGTCCTCTCAAGCACGATTCGTGTCTCCGTCACCAGTTCACTGGTGACAGGCAAAGGTCGAGGAATTGTGCTGATCATGCATCATTCACTCTCGTTGAGATGGTGTTTTCGGCGTTATGCATGGCGCTTTTGAACTTGGTTGCTGGGTTGTTGAGCCATGAGATATGAACCCGCGGTATTATGGGAGACATCGCGCCCAGGCAATCGCTATTTCAATACGATTGATGTTGCCGGCAACACTGTTTATGCAGCAGGTATCTCGATCGAGTCGGCAACAGATCCAGAGAGCGGCCTGATAACAAATTGGCGTGACGGGAGTGTTGTCAGGCTTGATGCACAAACGGGGCAGATTGCTTGGCAGGTTTCGATTCAGCCTTATAGCGATCTTCGCTATGTTCAAGTTTATGATGGCGTCATAGCGCAAGATGGCAGTATCTATGTTGTTGGCTCGGCTAATCCTCTTGATAATCCTCAAAGCGCTGGTTACGACGGCTTTTTAGCCAAAGTCTCCGCCTCGGGGGAAGTTGTTTGGACAGAGGTTCTTGATTCTGGGTTTGGGGATCGGCTCAGCTCAGTTGTTATTGCGCCGGATCAAAGTATCTACGTTGGTGGATGTACGGGCGGTTCCTTATGGAGTGATACTCCTGGCCCGCAGACTTCCTATGGGCAGCGTGCAACGATTGCACAATATATCGACCATGGAGAAAGCGCTGAGCTTCATGCTTGGAATTTAATCGGCGAGCATTACCGCGATATTGCTGCACTTGAGATTTCTGCTGATGGCGAATCTCTGTATGCGGCGGGTCTCTCCCGAGTTCAAACTGAGTCGATTCTTGAGCCCTATGTTGTCAAGCAATCTCTCTATGATGCTCAGTTTCATTCATACTGGAATCAACGGCTTGCTTATGAAGACGGTTATTACTGGGCCAACGGATATGAGCCGCTCTCGCCTTATGGTGAGGTTCTGTACGATATTTACGTTGCCAATGAAACGGCTTCGTCAGATTATTGGGTTCGGCATCTAAGCGACCCTTCAGGTACGAACCGTGTTTCCGATCTTGCTGTAGATCAGTCTGGCAATCTCTATCTTTACGGTGATTCCAGGGGAGCTGTTGATGGGCAGCAGCCATATACCAATACTCGAGATCTGTACCTCACTCAGCTTTCTGAGCAAACTGGCAATCTCAACTGGATTCAGCGCCTCGGTTCAGAGTCCGATCAATTTGCCGGTTCAATGGCCATCGGGAGTGATGGTGGGATTGTGCTCTCCGGGCGTTCATCAGGGTCTGTTGATGCACTGAATGTTGATTCGACTACATTCCTCGCGCAGTACAGCACTTCTGGTGAGCACCTCGAGACAACCTTGGTTGGGTCTTGGGGTATGGCGCCCTCTCTTGAGCCGGCTTCGGATGGAAAGTTTTATTTCTCAGATGGCTACTCGCTCAGCCTGATTGATCCCTCTGATCTGCAGCCTGTCCCTGAGAGACCTGCATTGTTTACGTATCGCTTGCTGACAGAGGAGTCTGCATCGGCTCAGTCAGTTACCAATATGGAGGTCTATGCATTTGGCAATCCTGAGGATCAAAGTCGCCGTTATTATCTTGAAGTTGCTGCGGATACCGACCTGTCCGGTGGTATCGGGCTTGCATCTGTAGATTTAACCCTTAGCTTTAATCCAAATCTCTTCAAGGATGTTCTCGCGACTGATATTAATCTTTCTCAGTCTCCTCTGAGTCAGCTTCAGAGGGTTCAAATTGATAACGAGTTGGGCACCATTCGGTTCACTGCCGGTAGTGCTGAGTCCATCCGTGCCGATGGCGTTGCCCTGGGGTCTGCCATTCGTGATCATTCCGTCCTCGGCTATATCGCCTTTGATTTGGACGATGCTGCCTTAACTAGTCTGCTCGACAACGAAGGTTATCTCCCGGGTACTACAACGCGTCGCACAGAATCTGCAGGCTTTTCTCTGAGCGCTAATCTCGACGAAACAGTATTCACGGATCTTGAGTCGCTGCGCGAGAAGCAAGACTATGAACTTTCTTATTCCGTATCAGGGCCTGATTCCAAGGCATACGCCGTAACGATGAATCTTGCCCAGCAGGTGGCGCATCGTTTTGGAACTCAGCGTTTGATTAGCCTTGGAGACGGGGAGACCGGTTTCACAAATCTCATCCGCGAAGGAGACACTGTTAACTCTACTGTTTCTTGGAAGAATACCGGTGACATGGGTATTACTGGTGTTAATGTCCAGCTGAGAGATATTGCCAACGCTGAAGCCAGTCTTGTGGAATCTTTTTCCGGGATTGACGTGGGTTCGCGGTATTCCAACGGAACAATCTATGATCCGTCTAGGCCTTCCAAGCAGATTGCGATTGCTGTTCAGGCTACGGGTTCCGCAGGCGATGTGATTGATACGACTGAGGGTCTCTATGAAATTACCGAGGCCAGTACTTGGTTTGACTGGATCGGCAAGGGCAGCAAGAACTTGATCACCTACCAAGGCGATCTTAACTACGATGGCCGTGTCTCGATGAAAGATTTGGCTTTTCTGAACGCTGGTGCAACTCTAAAAGCAGAATCTGGTGTCGTTGCTGGCGATGTGGATGCCAATCATGACGGTGACTTTACGATTGCTGACCTTGAAGTTCTCGATCGACAGTGGGGCCAGTCGTTGCATACAGGTGCACAGACCTTCCAGGGCCAAATCCAGACAGGATCTGGTGAAACAGCGACTGTGCTGAGTTGGGAGCAGCTGTCGGCTCAGACTGTTGTCAACGAGCAGGGGTCCGGCTTATCGATGCAATGGGATAACACCAACTTTGATACGCAGAATTCCATTGAGTCATCGGGGGTTTACGAGCCTTCACTCCAAGACGGCATATTGGGCTGAGGAGCCGAGGGTCTCGTTATGAGCCTACTTTTCGATCAGGGAACTGCTAGTCCTGACGAACCCTCGATTGCTGAAGCAGTATCAGAGCTTATTGCTCTGCCGGATTTGCCTCTCTTCCAGAGCTTCGGCTCCGAATCAGAGCCATCTGGCGATCCTTTCATTGAACCATCCACTGCTCCTGCTGAAAGCGAAGAGGCTGATTCTCGGCTGGGTGCTTTGATTGAAGACAATCTTCCTCCTGTGTTATCGGCTGCTTTCGCTGCTGATTCACTGCACAATGCCGAGCCACTACTTCACGCATCTTCGTTTCAGGAGTCTGAGGCGCATAATATTGTCACGCTTGATCTCATCGAGGATGCGCCATTCGCGATTTTGCTCGACCAGTTGTTAGGAGCCAACGCTCCAGTTGCAACGATCAATTTAATTGATGGTCCCGACTGGATAAGTGCTGGTTTGATGGATGTGGAGTCCACACTCCCCCAGAGACTCGTTATTCAGACCCAGCTGCAGACCATTGGAGGCGACCGTCTGTTCTCCGAGGATCTTTCATCACTCGCACCAGGTACTCAGCTGACTGTCACGATTGATGTCAGTGATACGCGCATCGACGGGCATGGCCTGATTGGTTTAGAAGGAGATTTGCTCTGGAATTCAGCTGCAGTTAGCGTGCTTTCAATTGATTTGGCTGACACCCTACCGCTGTTTCGTCGTACCGGTGATGCCAGCGACTGGGCTGATGGTCAAACAACCTTGGTGGCGGCAGCCTTGCCGAAGGGCGGTGCCGGAGAGGCCCTTGGTGATAGGCACGAGGAGCGCTTTGCCGAGATCAACTTGCGCCTCCATGATCCGAGTCAGCCCTTACAGCTCAAGTTCACGCCTAAGTTGTATCCGGCCGTTGGTGGTGAAACGGTTGAGCTCACTGAATTGCTCAATCTGGGTTTAGACCCCCAGCGGATGCTGCTGTTGCAGGGCCAGCCCCTGCCAGATTTCAACGGTTCTGTGGCGCTGCAGCTGGAGGTGAGTCTGGAAATCGGCGAGAGCTGGATTCAGCCGCTGCAGATTGTGGTGGCCCCCCGCAATGACGCGCCTCAGGCGACGGAAACCCTGGTGGAGCTAGAACCTATCAGTGAAGACACTTCGGATCCCGCCGGTGCGCGCGTCGATGCGCTGTTTGCCGATCTGTTCAGCGATGTGGATGGCGATCAACTCGCTGGGGTAGCGATCACACAGATCCCAACCAGCACCTCTGCTGGCGTCTGGCAGTTTTCGCTGGCGGATCAGCCCTGGCAGACCCTGGATTCATCTCTGGCCATCTCGGAGGCCAGTGCACTGGTGCTGCTCGCCACGGATCGTGTTCGCTTTCTTCCGGAACCGGATTGGTCGAGTGATCAGCCTGTTCCCGCCCTCAGCCTGCGCTTGATCGATAGCAGCCGCACCATCACCAGCGCTGGGCGGGTGGATGCTCGCAACCCAGCTGCTGATAGCGCCTTCAGTGTTGCGTTGCTCCAACTCAGCACACGGGTTTTTCCGGTGAATGACGCACCGCAGGCTGGCCCAGTTGAGACCCCCCTGTTCCGCGGCCGCCAAGGAAAAGCTTTCTCAGTGTCTTTGCCGGATGGGTTGTTTGTCGACCCTGATCCCACCGATGTGCTTAGCTTCAGCCTCAGCGCTGTTGATGCCAGCCAACCTGTTCCAGCTTGGTTAACGATCGATCCCGCAACCGGCCGTCTCAGTGGTGTGCCCACTGAGGCTGAGACCGATTCTTTCACGTTGCTGGTGGTGGCGGCAGACCCGAGTGGTGCAGAGGTGAGCCGTGAGATCCGCTTGCAGATCCGGCCTGTGGATCCCAATAACAACCCGCCTGTGGCGGAGCCAAATCAACGCCTTGAGCTGCTCGATACGGAGCAACGAGTGCTCCATTTGGCCGAGATTTTTCAGGATCCTGATCCGGGTGAGAACCTTACATTCAGCGTTGAGATCCCAGCGGCCCAAGCGCACTGGATTGTGTTCAATCCCGAAACAGCTGAGTTGTTGTTGCAGCCTGGCCTAGCGGATGTGACCGCACCCAATGCCGATGTGCAGGTCACGCTCACGGCTGTGGATCGCGATGGCGAGTCTGCGGTGCAGCTGTTGAGCATCGTAGTGCTCAACACCAATCAAGCACCTGGCGTCATTCAGCCTGCGCCGCCGAGGTTGTTGCGCCTCAATCAAGGTGGTTTGCTCGAACTTGATCTGCGCAATTGGTTCAGCGACCCTGATCTTCCCTTTGGCGACAGCCTCAGCTTTTCATTTGAAATGGCATCGGGCGATCCTGTTGGTGTGGGCTCGCTGGGCTGGTTGTCATGGCTGCAGGATGGCAGCAGTGTCGTGGGCCGGCCTGGTAACACAGAGGTGGGCAGTCTCGATGTGGTGGCCACGGCCACCGATCGTGCCGGTCTAAGCGCGCAACACACGCTGCGCTTACTGATCGACAACGTGAACGATGCGCCTCAGCTCACGGACTTCGCAAAGAGTGTGGTGAGCGTTGATGAAAATACGCCGCTCATGCTTGATCTCAGTGGTTGGTTTGTCGATCCCGATGCCATCCACGGGGACAGCTTCACCCTTGAACTCAGTGCCCCTGGTGGCTTGCCGTCGTGGCTGATGTGGACCCCCGAAACGGCCATACTCACCGGCACACCCACGGCAGCTGATTTGGGTGTTCAGCAGCTCAGGTTGCGGGCTGCTGACGGCCTGGCAATCACGTCCCACATCTTCAAGATTGAAGTGAATAATGTGAACGAGGCACCGGTGGTGCGCCGTTCCCTCGCGCCGCTCAGCTTGCTGCAGGATGCCAGCGGCAGCGTCAGCCTCTCAGGTGCGATCGCTGATCTTGATCCCGGTGATTTGCTGCGTTACAGCCTGCGGATCACCGATGCCGAGGGTACAGAACTCGCCCTTGAGCAGCAGCCCTGGCTGCAGCTGAAAACATCTGCCGATAACGCCATCAGCCGTGCTGATCGTCTTCTGATTCAGCCTGTTCTTCGCGCCATTTCCGATGGCCGTGTGCTCACTGCAGAGGAGGTGAGTCGTTTGCCAGTTGGCAGTGAAATCGATGTCGAGATTCAGATCGAAGACAATCGCCAGGGTGTGAGCCAGGCTGGCTTGTTCGGTGCTGATCTCACCCTGAGCTGGAATCCCGCCGTGTTGGCACCGCTCAGTGCTGCTGCTGCCACCTTGAAGCGCGGCATCAGTGCCAGTTTGCCCCTCTTTGCTGCGGTGAATACCTCTGCCCTGGATCAAGGAAAGCTTGGCCTGAGTGCTGCTTCCGCACCAGCCTTTGGCGTTGGTGCCGTGGTGGGTGATCAGCCGGCCGAGCGTTTTGCCACGGTGCGCATGCAGCTCCTGGATTCTGGTTTGCCAGTGGTGCTGAGCCTGGCTGTGAATCGTGAGGAGCAGGGTGGGCTCGGGCTCGCTTGGCAGGAGGAGAGCGATGCCGAGGCGCGCCTCACCCTTGGGAGCTTCAGCAGTAGTGATCGCCTCGATTTGCAGCTCACCCCCGGCAATGCTGAGGTGGGTCGCTACACGATCGAGCTCAGTGGCACGGATCTGCTGGGGCTTGTGGCCGCCACGGCGTTTGATCTTGATGTGATCAATGTGAACGACGCGCCGTCGGTGGTGCTGCCCCTGCCCAGCGAGATCCTGGAGCGGCAGCTCTATCGCTTCCGTTTGGCGGATTACTTTTCGGATCCTGATCTGATCCATGGAGATCAGCTCAGCTTTCAGCTCAGCGGCACCGATCTGCCCAGCTGGGTGTCACTCTCCAGTGATCAGCAGTGGCTGGAGTTAGATGTGCCGGCCCTTGCCAGCAATCAGCCTTTGGAGCTGGCCCTCACAGCCGCCGACAATGCAGGGGTTGACGTGCAGCAAGTACTGGCATTAACCCTGGTTCGCAAGTTGTTATTGGGTCTAGATACTCAACAGCGGCAACTCCTTGCATCGCTAGATGCGGCTACTCCTGAACAGCGTGGGGAGGTGATTCGGTTTTTGCGCGATGGCTTCCAGTCTATTGATGCTAAAGAGCGTTTATTTCTGCCATTGCAACGATCCCTCCAGGATTGGCTGGATCAGCCCGATCGTGCGGATTCACTGTTGGCTGTCCGGGAAGTTCTGTTCAGTGAAAATTGGCTTGAATCACTGGGTGAATATGTCATGCAGCTCAATCGCTCCGGAGATGCGTATGTGTTGAGCGATATTCGCGCTGTACTTGACTCAGTGCGCCCACTGTCAGCGCCGCAGCTGTTGCTGCGGAACCCATCAACGGCGCTGAGCTATCAAGCCCTGCTTGAGCCCATTGAGTTTTCTGCGGATGCAGAGCAGGGATTCTGTGTAGTCACCATGGCGCTTCCTATTGAGATGCCGCTCAATAGTCTGGTGAAGACTGTCTTTATTGATGGTCAGTTGGTAGCGGCTCCATTTGCCGTGCGAGCCCTGGATTTGACGTCCTTTCGTGCAGAAGCTTTGCAGGCTGGTGTTTCACCGGCTGCTTACCAAGACTTGCTCGATGAGCAGCTCAATCTGTTTCAGCTGCATCGTTACCCAACCGGTGAGGCCTTAAGTCAGATTCGGATCACGCCAGACACTGATCTGTTCACATTGCCTGAGTTATTTCCCCGTAACCAGCTCGATGGCAGTGCCCTGCTCATCGACTTCGATGGTGATGGCGTGCACGATGTTGCCCGGTTGTTGTTGCTTGATGGTGGTTTTTTTGACAACGACAAAGAAGCAGTAGATCGGATCGATGATCCGCTCTTCCTGGCTAATGCCACGCCATTGGCGCTTCAACCACCCCTCGCCGCAGGCGGTGGAGCATCTGGGGCTGCATCCTCAGGGGCCGGATCTTCGGCAACATCCCCCGCAAGCGACCGTCCGACTGCGCCCATTCCGGCCGACCCCTCATCTCCTGGCTCCGGCTCTGTTGATTCAGAGCCTTCTCAACCTGATGTCATCCCGCCGGATCCAGTGCAGCCATCCGATGCGCCCGAATCGTCGGCTTTGGGTGGTGGTTCATGGGGTGTGGCTTCTGGCTTGCGTCGATCCGCCGGCTTCGTAGCGGCAGCGTTGGGCACCACTTCAGCCGTCCAGTCACCCACAGGCTCAACGTCGCTGCGCTCTTCTTTGTTAAGCGCCTTCGGTGGTGGGCCGTCCCAGCCGGTGGATGATCGTCAGTCGGCGGCGTCCGGATCAACAGCTGATCTTGGCGTTCCCTCCGCTCAAGAGAATTCAACGCCAAGCCCGTTCGTTCGGGGCAAGCGCAATCCGCTGGCCCCGCTGGTGCAGACGCTGCAGCGCGGCTTCGATGCACTCGCTGAGATGGATCTCGTGGATTATCTGGCCTTGGCCGCGATGGTGTTGCCGCTCACAGCCCAGGCTGGGCTACAGGGCGGCAAGCAGGTGAAGCCGTTCCAGCTGCGTTTGCGCAAGGGAAACCCTGCAACGGAAGCCACGCAGCCGTTGGTGGTTTTGGTTTTCGGTGAGTCGTTGCTCGATCCTTTGTTGCAGGTTTGGATCGAGCAGATCCAGGGTCGTGTTCGTATTCTCAACAGCCTCCCTGATGGCGAGGAGCCCAAGGCGGCTCCGCAGCTGGTCGGCTCCTCAAAGCTGTGGCTGTGGCAGCGCGTTTGCCACACGGCCCGCCCGGGTGAATTGGTGGCTTCGTGCCGTCAGGCCCTGCAAGCCATCGAACGTGAAGGCTTCGAGGGCTCTGGGCTAGACCGCGACGCCTGGCTGGCCCGCACACTTGATCTCCACCAAAGCCGAAGAGGTGTAGCCGCTGCATTCGTGTCGAACCTCGACTTTATGGTGCAACTGATTGGCTGTTTAGCCAATCTGGGTTATTCCTACGAGTCTGTGGTGCGATGACCTCGGCTCCATCGCCGCCACCGCAGGACACCACCATCCTGGCTGCCTTGGAAGGCTCCTCGTCTAAGGAGATCATCGCGCTTCTCTTTCGCTTTGGCTTGGCGGAGCCTTTTTTTCGGGCGCTGAAAGAGCGCGAGCTGGTGTTCAAAACTCAAGGCCTATCCACACCTGAGCAGATTCATGCGCAAGCACAGGCTGATTTCAAGGCCAAGCACCAATTGGACACGGGCGAGAGCTTGTTGGCTTGGTGTCATTCACGCGGCCTGAAGGAAGACGACTTTCTCTCGGAAGCGATTCACCACTACCGGCTGAGTGAATTTCAAGAGCGATTGATTGGCTCGAATCGGGCCAGCCTCTACCTGCGCTACAAGCAGAAGCTTGATCGTGTTCTCTACTCACTGATTCGCCATTCCGATCTTGCTCTCGTGCGGCACCTCTATTACGCCATTGAGGCGGGCGAGATGGCATTCCGCGACGCTGCGCGCACGTATTCAGAAGGTGTTGAAGCGCAAACGGAGGGCATTGTTGGCCCTGTGGATCTCGCTACACCGCATCCAGAAATCGCGGGGCGCTTGTTGGCCATGCAACCGGGTGCCCTTTCTGAGCCATTTGCCGTGGATGGCTGGCACGCCATTGTTCGTTTGGAATACCGCTACGACAGCGAATTCGACACCGAAACCAGCAACTTCCTCGGTGAGCTCTGCCTTAAGGCTCACATGGAGGCGCCCATGCGCGCGGAGGTGCAGCAGATCATGGAGTGGCTGGCTCAGTCATGAGGTTGTCTGCCGCCCGTGCTGCCCAGCTGCTTGAGCAGGTCCCGCCGCTCGAACCTGCGTTCCAAGCGCGACCAGGCCAGATTTTCACGGATGCACCCCATCATCAGGGCCTCGTGCTTGTGCAACGTGGCCGTGTTCGCGTCGTGGATGCTCGCCGCGTTTTTGGTGGCACCACCCTCACCCTTGTCGACGCGCCCTACCTGGGGGGGCTTGCCCGCTGGATTGATCCCCAGGCCGAGGAGTTGCTGCTCGCGGCCAGCGATTGCGAGGTGGTTTCCCTGGCGCCCACAGCAGAGCTGATCCACGCGCTGCTGTCTGAGCGGATCGCTACGGTGGAATGGCCTCTGTTGGCCAGTTCCCTCCGGGAGCGGTTGGCCTCGGCCCCTGGCGAAGAAGCCGAGGCGCTGCTCGCCTCCCTGCAGCAGTTTTCGCAAGCGTCACGCTTGGTGTGGAGCGATCCGGCTTCCTCCACCCTCCCGTCGGCCTTCGATCTGTGGTTCTACGCCGACCCTGTTCTCCATGCCTATCGCTATGGCGAATGCTTAACGGCCCAGGCGCTGGAGCAGCTCAGGAGCCAGGGCCAGCGGCACCGCTTGGTGGTTGTGTCGGCAGGGCCGAACCCTGAGGAATCTGAGGCATCCCAGAGCCTGCCGAGGCCGCTGGCTGCTGTGCTGCCCGAGGCCGTAGCCCCCGCCAAGCAGCCATCCCTGCCCAAGAGCTTCGCTCGAGCCACAACGGCACTCGATGTGCACCGCAGTGTGCTCACCGTGCTGCTGCAGTACTACGAGGTGCCCTTTCGCCGCGATCTGCTCAGCAAAGCCAGCGGTTTTCTGGAGCAGGCCCAGGGCGCAGCTTGCCTGGATCGTTACGTGGCGGTGTTGGAGCAGTTGGGGCTGGAGGCTCGCAAGCTGGCAATCCATCCCGATGATCTGCGGCGCGCGCCGACACCCTTTCTTACGATCGATCGCGACGACCAGCTGGTGCTCGTGGCCTCAGGGCCTGATCAGCAGTTGGTGGTGATCAACCCGCGCACCGGGCTTGGCACCTTCGATCCGGCTGGCTTTGCCGATGAGGCCTTCGATTGCCTGCATGTGTATCGCGGGCGCCATACGCCCGAACAGAAATTTTCAATCCGATGGCTGCTTCCCTATGTGAGCCGCTACAGGCTGGGCTTGGTGGAGGTGTTTGTGGCCAGCCTATTCACCCAGATGCTCTCGCTGGCAAGTCCACTGCTCTTTCAGCAGATTATTGATCGTGTGATCGGCCAGGGGGCTAAAGATTCCCTCACGGGCTTGGCGCTGTTGATGGTGATCTTTGCGCTGCTGGAAGTGGTGTTCGGCAGCCTTCGCACGTTTCAGTTCGCTGATATCTCGAATCGGATCGATATCGAAATGGGCTCAAGCATTATTGCGCACATGTTGCGTCTTAATGCCCGGTATTTTGAGAAACGCCCTGTTGGCGAGTTGGCGAGCCGTTTGAACGAGCTCGATAACATTCGCCGCTTTCTCACGGGTACTGCGCTCACGGTCACGCTCGACGCTCTGTTTGCGAGCTTGTATCTCGTAGTGATGTTTATCTATAGCCCGCTGCTGTCGATGATCACAGTAGCCACGCTGCCGCTGTTGTTGATTGCCACCGTGGGCGTCAGTCCGATCACGCAGCGGTTGCTGCGCCAGCGCTCCGAGGCCTATGCGAAAACCCAGTCGCTCATGGTGGAAATCCTCAACGGAATCCAAACGATCAAACTCCAGAATTCCGAATCGATTACACGGAAGAAATGGGAGGAGAAGCACCTGGCAACTATTAACCGTGGCTTTAAAACCATCACTGCAAACACAGCCAGTGGTAACGCGCTGCAGTTGATCAATAAACTATCCAGTGTGGGCATCATCGTGGCCGGCGCGGCCCTCGTTCTGCGCAATGAGATGACGCTCGGTGAACTCATTGCTTTCCGCATCATCAGCGGCTATGTCACGCAGCCGATTCTGCGTGTGGCCTCGGCTTGGCAGGGATTCCAGGAGATGACCCTGTCGTTTGAACGGTTAGCCGATGTGATCAACCAGCCGCTTGAGTCTGCCGAGCAGGAGCGTAATCAGTTTGTGATGCCTCAGCTGCAGGGTGTTGTGGTCTTTGATCATGTCAGTTTTGCTTATTCTCAAACTGCTCCTCCCCAATTAAGTGGCGTTTCGCTCACGATTCCATCGGGGAGTTTCACGGGCATTGTTGGTCAGAGTGGTTGTGGGAAAAGCACGTTGCTCAAGCTGCTACCTCGCCTCTATCGCCCCAGCCAAGGACGCGTGCTAGTGGATGACATCGATATCGCCAAGGTTGATCTGTATTCTTTTCGTTCGCAGTTGGGCTATGTGCCTCAGGATTGCTTATTGTTTGAGGGCACGATTCTTTCGAACCTCACCTTTAAGGACTCCGAAATTGAGCTCGATGAAGTGGTGGCGGCGGCCAAGCTTGCATCCGCCCATGATTTCATCATGTCGCTTCCGTATGGCTACAGCACTCCGGTGGGTGAGAAGGGAGCCGGCTTATCGGGTGGCCAGAGGCAGCGGATTGCATTGGCGCGGATGCTGCTGCAAAAGCCCCGCATGATCATTCTGGATGAAGCCACCAGCGCTTTGGATGCCGATACGGAACTTCAGGTTGTGAATAACATCCGTCGCCATGCCAAGGGCAAAACCATCCTGATGATTACCCACAGGCTCTCCGCCTTAAAGGCTGCCGATCAAATTGTGGTGATGCACGAAGGAGCCCTCGATTCCGTTGGCACGCATCAAGAGCTGATGCAGCGCGCTGGTCGTTATTTCGTGCTCTATCAACAGCAATTCGGAGGCGTGCCCGAGTCATGAATAAGCAGCGTAGGTATTTGTTCCGTTCGGAACGGCGTCGGATTCCCCGGCTCGGTGCTCAATGGTTTCGTGCTGATCAAGACACGCGTCTCTTTCTTGAGCCCTCGCCGCTATGGAGCCGGTTTCTGTTGTGGTCGCTCTCCATGGGAGCTGCGATCACCACGGTCTGGGCTTGTTTCGCAACCTACGAGTCTACGTCTGTGTTTTCCGGTGAACTGCAAACTGTCAGAGGTGAGTATCAAATAAAAAGTGCTGAGGATGGCTTCATCAGCGAGGTGAACGCCTCGCCTCACCAGTTCTTCCGTAAGGGCCAAACCATTTTCGCCTTGTCCACCATCGACCAGCGCGCTCAGATCCAATCAGTCGATAAGCGGCTCGCCATTATTGCTCGCATGCAAAATTCGATTGAGTCGTCCTTCCGTGGTAAGCAGGAGCAGTTGCAGCGCCGGATTGATTTGTCTGTTGATCTGATCCGTCGCTTTGAGCGTTTAGAGAAAACGGGTGGCATTCCCCAGATTCAATTGCTGGAGCGCCGTGCTGAGCTTGAGAATGCTCTTGCTGGTTTGGAAGCTCTGGAGCAAGAGAAAGCGATGAACCAATACACTGCTGAGATGGAGAAGAATTCAGTGGAAACGCAGATTGATCAGATCAAGCGTTCGCTTTCGCGTGTTGTGATCGCTGCACCCGCTGATGGTTATCTCCAGAATGCCCCTCAGCGGACTGTGGGTGAGCGCGTTCAGGCTGGTGAAGCCTTGGCTACCTTGGTGCCCGTTGATCCATTGGTGGCGCAAGTGCAGGTGCCCTCCCGATTGGCGAGGCCGATTCGTTCTGGTGAGGCAGTGCAATTAGGTGTGGATGCGTTCCCCTCATCTGATTTTGGTTATCTCAGCGGTCGTGTGGCTTCGATGTCGCCTACGTCTGTTGCGCCGAAGGATGCTTCTGCAGGAGGCTCTGGCTACAATGTTCAGATCTCAATCGATCCTGTTGCTGAGAGTGATGCCAAGATTCCGTTTGATCAACTGAAATCTGGCATGGCTGTACAGGCTCGTATCACGCTCGATCGCAGGCCTGTGATCACTCTTGTTTTTGACTTTCTGGATAGCCTGATCAGGCCTGTCGGTGAAAGTCGTTAGTAGAGGGGAAGATGATGGATTCCGAGCCAACTCCTGCTTCCGGATCTGAGCCTTCTGAGGTTCAAATCGGTGATCAAAGCTACGAATACACCTCCCTGTCTGCTGATGCAAGAAACCTGATTGCTGCTGTTCAGGATGTTGAGCGGGAGCTGGCGAGGCACAAGCGGATTCAAGCGTATTTAGAGATCAGCCGGCGTTCCCTGGTCCAGGAGTTACTGGCCCATCTGCCCGATCGCAACAGTCGTTAACGCATGCCGTGATCAGGTCGGTGCTTCTGGATTTGTTTAGAATGCAGAAAAATTGCCATGCCCGAGAGCCTCGCCTTCAACCTCAACTTCCTGCACCCCCTCGCGATGTGGGCGCTGCTGGCCCTGAGCGGCTACGCGATGTTTCTGGGCATCAAGGCCAAGAAAACCCGCACTGCTGACGCCGAAACCCGGAAGACCCTGATCAAGGGCCAGTTCGCCAAACGCCATTACCTCTATGGCAGCGCTGTGCTGGCGGTGATGGTGCTCGGCACCTTCGGTGGCATGGCGGTCACCTACCTCAACAACGGCAAGCTGTTCGTCGGGCCTCACCTGCTGGTGGGCATTGCCATGAGCAGCATGCTTGTGACAGCGGCCGCACTTTCGCCCCTGATGAAGCAGGGCAACCTGATTGCCCGCAAGATCCACGTGGGCCTGAACATGGGCGTCGTCACGCTCTTTCTCTGGCAGGCCGTGACCGGCATGCAGATCGTGAACAAGATCTGGGAAAACCGACCCGCCTGATCGGTCGACCCTTCAGAACTGGGCCCGCCGCCGCGGCGGGCAATCCAGTTGATGGGTGGCGTGGAAATCTTCCTGCACCTTCCAGGTGAGCCTGCGGGAGATCTGGCGCACGATCTGGCGCAGCAGGCGATCGCCGCTGCTCTGCACCAGGGATTCCGGCAGCAGGCCGATCACGGAAGGGAGCTTGATCCACACACTCAGATCCAGTTCCCAGCGCACCTCTGTGCGCGGCGCATCGGCGGATTGCTCTTCCAGTCGCAGCGCAGCGTTGAATTCCACCTCGTAGAGGTCGCGCAGGCCGGGTTGGAACTGTTCGGGTGGCACCGTGCAGATCCGATACACGCCGGCGCTCTGCGGCAGCAGCTCCAGGCCGATCGTGGGCTCTACTTCAAAGCCTAAGTTGCCGAAGCGGCCGAGGGTGAGGATGTAGCCATTACGGCCCAGGGCGTCTACCTGCATCGGCGCCGCGCAACGGCGGAACCAGCCCTCGTGGCGATCCAGGTAGGCCCCCACGGTGTGGGCCGGGGCCCGCATCTCCATCAGGTCGGCGAACTGGCTGCTGTAGCAGCGCACCCGACCATCCCCGCTGTGGCGCAGGGATGGTTGCAGCGCTTCGCTCAACTCAGGCAGGGGGTTGGTCACCGATGAGATCAACGCGGTCGGTTCTCCCCAGGCCTGAACCAGTGAATGTTGAAACAATGTAAAGCCCGGCTGCGGCCTGGATTGCAGTCGCTGTGACAGCCCGGTGGGGCGTTGGCCAACCCGATCAGGCGTCGGCCAGATCGATCAGCCGACTGATCACATCCTCCACCACCCGATCCGGTGTGGACGCACCGGAGGTGATGCCCACCCGCAGCGTCCCCTCGGGCAGGAAGGGCTCCACCACCTCCAGTTCGCCATCCAGCGGTTTGTGCTCGATGCGGTTGCCAGGCCCGATCCGCTCGGGGGTGTCGATGTGGAAGGAGCGGATGCCGCGGCTCACCGCGATCTCCTGCAGGTGGGTGGTATTGGAGGAGTTGTAACCGCCGATCACCACCATCAGATCGAGTGGCTCATCCACCAGGGCGAACATCGCGTCCTGCCGTTCCTGCGTGGCGTCGCAGATGGTGTTGAAGGCCACGAAGTGGTCGTTCAGTTCGGTGGGGCCGAAGCGCTGCAGCATCGTGCGCTCGAACAGCCTGCCGATCTCCTCGGTTTCGCTCTTGAGCATCGTGGTCTGGTTGGCCACGCCCACCCGCATCAGGTCGCGGTCGGGATCGAAGCCGGGGGAGCAGGCCTTGGCAAAGCGGGCCATGAAGGCCTCGCGATACCCCTTGCCCAGGATGTAGTCGCACACCAGCTGGGCTTCGGCGAGGTCGAGCACCACCAGGTAAGTGCCGGCAAACGAGCTGGTGGCCAGCGTTTCCTCGTGCTTCACCTTGCCGTGAATGATCGAGGTGATCGCGTGCTTCTTGTGCTTCTCCACGGTGTTCCACACCTTGGAGACCCACGGACAGGTGGTGTCCACGATGTGGCAGCCCCGTTCGTTGAGCAGCTGCATTTCCTGCACCGTGGCGCCGAAGGCGGGCAGGATCACCACATCGCCGCTGGCCACATCGGAGAAGTCCTTCACGCCGCCATCCACGGGGATGAACAGCACGTTCATCTCCCGCAGGTGATCGTTCACCGAGGGGTTGTGGATGATCTCGTTGGTGATCCAGATCCGTTCGGTGGGGTAGTGGCGGCGGGTTTCGTAGGCCATTGCCACCGCGCGTTCCACGCCCCAGCAGAAACCGAAGGCTTCGGCCAGCTTCACGCTCAGGCGGCCGTGCTGCAGCTGATAGCCGTTCTCCCGCAGGCTGGCGATCAGGTTGCTCTGGTAGGCCTGCTCCAGGCTGCCGGCCACCTCCTCGCCAAGGCCGAAGCCGCGGCGGTTGTAGCGATCCGAATGGTGCAGGGATCGCTTGAACGCGCGGGTATCCACGACGGCGAGCTCAGGGGCTTGTAACTCTATGGGGCTCCACCGCGCCGGTTGGGTTGCGCGCTGGCCTGTTTTCGCCTTACAGAGGGCGCAGCAGGTTCCTCGGCACGAATGGTGACGCAGCAGCAGCTGGCTGCCCTTGATTTGCTCATCTGGCTCAAGACCACCGAGCAGGCTGCCCAGCTGGCCTTTTCCAATCAGAGCACGATCTGCCGGCGGACCCAGTCGGTGTTGCGGGAGTTCGGCCTGAAGCTCGAACGTGGTCCGTCCGGCCGCCGTCCCGCCGGCGATCTGGAGCTCCTGGATCTCGAGCGGCTGGTGCACCAGCGGGCACGCTTTCGCGGGCATCACCCCCTGAGGTTGCACGTCCCGTACTGGACACGGCGGGAAGCCCTGCGTGATCTGCCAGAAGGATGGTGCGCCAATCCCTTG
>Ga0194123_10003606_pt1 | contig 18370 bp, 20 predicted proteins | sample TA2MahsurfametaG_5_FD_155479 | JGI IMG/M metagenome (GOLD analysis project Ga0194123, IMG submission 155479) | Freshwater microbial communities from Lake Tanganyika, Tanzania - TA2015023 Mahale A surface | ecosystem: Environmental > Aquatic > Freshwater > Lake | place: Tanzania: Lake Tanganyika... | reverse complement strand
GATTGATTGGAGCACAGCACGAGCATCACTTGGTTGAACCTGATAGACGCCAACATCTACGGCGAAAAGCTTACGCCAATGGTCTGACCACCATTTGTCAAAGGTTAGATTTTCCACATCACCCCAGGACTCATAAATCTTTGGTTTGACCTTTATTGATCGATCTTGGATGGCGATTTTCAGGAACTCAAACCATAGCCTGTAGGGCTCAACCTGCTGCGCTGGCAGCTTCAGTTCGTCTACTCCCGACCATTTAGCCATTTCGACCCCCCGGTTCCATTTAGAACCTAATATGGACAGGACTAATATTGCCAATTGTCCAGGTGTTTTGTCCAGGTCTTTGCGGGGTTTTTCAATACAATGGGGATATCAGCAGAGGAATAGTCCTCGCTGAAAAACACAAGGATTATCCCTATGAACTTCTCTCAATCCAAGACCGAAAAGCGTACCGAAACCGCCAATCTTATCAGTGAGTTTTTGGCGCAGGGTGGGCGTATTCACACGGTAGCGCCTCGTAAGCCCTGGCGCCGGTAAACCTAACACCCGGGTCTCAAGTTCCATTCAGAACCCAATATGGACAGGACTAATACCGCCGGGTGTCCGGGTGTGTTGTCCAAGTTCTAAAAGCCATTGTCGGCTATTCTTCAACAATCAGACGAGAATATTTCTCCGTCTGTTGATCAAGGAAAGGATTTCTATAATGCCCAATAAGTCAACAAGCCGCACTAGTAAGCACGGTACCCTTACACCCGTCATTCGCTTGCGGGCAGATGGTGTAGCACAATTTACCGACTTTTCCGCTTATAACCTCTCAAAGCTTATTGCGGAAATGGATTACTATTGGTCAGAAGAGGACATAAGCTATTGGGAGCTTGCTGAAAAAATAGTCTACTACAGGAAGCTTGCTGAGATCGTTACTAAAGCGCGGCGAGAACTAACTCGTAGTGACTTCGAAAAATTCTGTGACGCATTTTGTATGACAAAAGGAACTGATCGTCGTCGCCATTTGTTTGCGCTTTTTGCTGCCTTTGATTTGGGTGAAATTCGCGTCAGAAAAGACGACTTTTTCGTCTGATTCACGGGCAGCAGGTTCAATATAGAACCTTATCAAGACAGGACTGACACGATGCCTAGTCTTGGAGTTGCGCCCAGGTTTTAGTCGGCGCGACTCATACAATCGTAGTGTCAGACAGGCACTGATGCCTGCTGATCTTAGACAAAAAGGAGATATATTCTTATGACTGATGTCGCATATTACGATAGGACTGATACTACTCACTTAGCAGTTGATACGGAGCCTGCTGAACCTCAGGTTATCAACGCAAAGGTCATTCATTACGTTGACCGGTATCAGGGGTTTGCCCGCAAGACCGCTCAAAGCCTGATTGCGTTAGCTGGTACTTTGGTAGACGCACAGGCTGCGCTTGATCCAAAAGACTTCGAAGAGTTCTGCCAATTAGTACGATTAGAGAAAGGCAGCTCTACCTATAAGAAAATGATGATTATCGGGAAGGCAGCGGGGCGCTTTGAACCAGTAATGGACCAACTGCCAAATGCGTGGACGGTGCTTTATGAGCTGGCAAAGCTCAAGCCGGCACCGTTTGAACAGCTCGTTAGCGGGCAACAACTCCACCCTCTAATGACAGGGCAGGAAGTAAAACAGCTTACCAGCAATGACGTCTCTGTTTGTTTGCCTAATGAACGGGCTTTTCTGAAGATTGCTGAAATACATCTGCCTCAGATCGGTAGTATCAAAGAAACGGAAACAGCAGTCATAGAGGCACTGAAAAACGTACTGGAACCCTTTAGCTCGTATGGTGTTAGACTAGAGAGTGGTTATCCGGCAGCGGTTCGCTCAGCGGCTAGGGTCAATAATTCCGCAGCTTATGGAGATTCCGCAGCAGCCAAACATCTAGAACGGTTAGAACGCTGGCTATTGTATTGCTTGCGTAAAAAGGCACCCCAGACTGTACCGCCGAATGCTCAAAAGATGGTCCACACATTGGGCTTATCTTGCGAAATTCAGGATGGACCTATGAAACCACTGCCGAACAAGCCAAATGTACCGTTGTACTCGATACTCAAGCCTACGATGGCGGAATTCGAAGTCGCATTGAGTGAAGAGTTTCTAAAACTAGCTGGACCAAAGCGCTTTTTGGCACTTCTGGTACGCGCAGAAGTGCCAGGTGAGTGGAAAGAAGAGACCAAACAAGATGGCAAGCTTGTTTCCAAGCAAGAGCTGAAACTGAAATTCTTCAGGCAAATGATGAAAGGCGCAGAAGATGAGACGGCACGTGCGGAATATAAGGCAACAGTGGAGCAGATATTGAACTATCTGCCAGAGTCGCTTGCTGAACTATCTGATATCGATCTGGCACGAAAGGCAACTGAGTGGATCAAAACAGCTAGTGAAGACTTCTAATCCAAAAAGTTCCATTTGGAACCCGGCATTCGAACAAGACTAGTTACTAGTTTTCGCATTCGCTCGCGAGCAGCATCTGACAAGTTTAGATAACTTTGGAACTTATTCGGAGACCTTAGCCGCCATCTTTCTTCAACAGGTCTCTAAGAGGATTAGAAGCTAAGATCTAATCCATATTATTATTCTCTTCACATAAGTGATTATACTAGGAACTTGAAAAATTCGAGTAAAAACCGAATAAAACTCAAGAGTTATTTCGAATTCTTGAGGGTTGAACAGATCTTTTGAAAACTCGCTGGACCAGTTTCAAACTCTTTTTCAAAACATTATTGGGTTCAAGTTTGAAGTTCAGATTTGAACCTTAAGGGTCTCAATGGGTTCAAGTTTGAACCAGATCATTCAGCAGCAACTGTCACTTATGACTGCCTTCGGCAGACTCGCTTCGCTCGTTGGCACAGGATTTATACACCATACCCGATGAGTAGAATTCGTCATATCGATAGTGCTGGAAAATTCGCAGCACTGGAAACCAAGACCAAAGTTCCCTTCAATCTCGGTTATCGCCCAAAACTCCTAACCCTCACGGCATTAGAAACGGTCAGCTAAGAGCCACAGACCCTTGATCGCACCGGGGAATATATGTCGCATCAGTAAGCAACGCATCCAATCCCTGTTTCAGACAGTATTTCGCAATACCCTCTTTTCTAGTAAGAGGACCACCTGTGATTGGGCGGATGTCAAGATCCTTGTTTAGCCAATCTAGTTTGCTTGCGACTGCGCGGACTATGTTTTCGTAATCTGCCGCAGAAATCCCGCGCGGATTTGCGGTCGCAATATGAAAGTGTGGATTACCATCCCAGGTGCCGCGCTCAAAAGCAGCAAAAGCAGTCAGCCTGTGTCCTTTGCGGCGGCGTTTGCCCAGTAGCGCATCCTCCAACCAAAGGTAGAACAAGCGTGCGGTCTTTTCCAAATCCTCTTGGCGAAGATACGTCAATCCATGCGCTTGATTCCATACAGCACGCTTGAGTGTAGGAGTAATCAAAAATGCCAAATCTGGATGAGAAATCCAGTCAATATAGGCACCACGAAGCTTATAAACGTTATTACGCATTACTTGTTGCTTTTCTTGAAATCACGTTGAAAAGGCAGAAAAAGACCCAAGAAGATCTGTTTTCGTCTCAGCGTTATTTAGTAAAAAATGTGTTTTACTTTGCCTGTATTTGCCGCTGTAGGACGTTTTTCAGTAATGATTCGCTAAATATTTTATAAATAAGGCTGTAACTAGAATAGGGAGATCATTCATTGCTTTCAGACGCACTTATTGGAAAGTCAGTCGCCACAGCCCTTGATTCAAAGACCCAGAAAGCCACGATTGTTGCTGCCGTTGAGATAGGCTCTTCAAGGGAAGTTTCAGATCGGCTGGATAAGCTGAAACGTACTCTTGCTGTTCCAAGTAATGGATCGCTTTTGCTGGTTGCGATTAGGGTTTGAAGCCTATGCGATTGGGTTCAAATCTTCATCCAAGCGCTGGAGAGGCTACAGTTGCCTTTCGCGTACCAGTTGAACTTAGGGATAAGCTCTTCGATGAGTCCTATGCTGAAGGAAAGTTTCTTTCGGTATGGCTTCGGGAGCTGTGTATCGAAAAGCTCAAGCAATCCGCAGCACAGAATAGTGGCAGTACCAGCCCCGTGCCGCCAAAGGGGCTGACACGACCCCTAAGGCTGTTTGAGAAGTTCTGGTGATAGGTCTGCTGGACCCTATGCCGACACCCTTTCGGCTGGCTTGGCAGGCAGCGTTAGGGTCCGGTTGTGCCTAGTCGCCTTCTGAGGCTCTAGCAGCCCGTCCAGTTCCCCCGCATTCGTGGCGGCTATTAGGGTACGGATAGTCGGTATCAGCCGCTCCTGGGCTCCTACGGCAATGCCAGCCTTGCCCTTTTCAAACTCAATGGTCTTCAACCCGTAGCGGACGGTTAGAACTAGGTTGCCGTTCGCATCCGCCTTCCACCAGGGCTTTATGGTGCGCGAGTATTCCACCAGCCTACGGGTACCATCAGGGCTCTGTTCCCGGCGCTTCCTAGTAGGCGCAAATGTTGGGTCTTGGGCTAGCTGTAATTGTTCGTTCAGCCGCTCGATTAGCCTCTGCCGGCGAACCAGCTTTGGGCTGGATTGGCTGCTAGCCGGGGCAATGGTGAAGGTAAGAGACTTGAGGTTTGACATTTGCTGTCCTCCGATAAATTCGAGACAGCCACTCCATATAACCAGAATGCGTGAGAAAGTAAAACAAAATCATCCAACGCAAGCCCGGGACCAGTTTCAGGTCCCAGCGGTATCACGTGCGGAGCGCGCAAATGCCTTGAAGCCCCGTAGCGAAGACTTTCTAGTCTGAGTGGCTTCCATTAGCCCTTTGGTACGGCGGGACTTGGCGGTGGCACGCATAATCATCTTGGTTACGCGGTTAGATTTGGGTTGCTTGTTGTTCATCGATTGATCCCCTGATGCCTGCCGTGATGATGGCTTTTGGGCGACGTTAGCTTTTTTTTGTCTTGGTATATTGTTTCCAATTCATATGAGGCGCGGCTTGTCTTTCTGATTGCGAGCTCGTGGCTTCACCCGAGTTAACTTCCAAAGATCGAGCTTCATACAGCTTTTGGCGCAGCACGCTGCCTAAAGTTGTGGGGTAATCGTCCCCTGGCTGTTCGCGAAACATATGAGCATTTGGACTCGCGACGCTAAGAGACCGCCCTCTTTTTTTATCGGGGTCAGGTTTAGTCATCTTTTCATCCTTCGACTACAAGCGTCACAGTAGCAGGTCTACGGCGGATGCCGAACGACAATCGAAGTATCCAATATGCGCAGGAACGAGCCGCCGACAGCGCCGCAAACCGCCACAGCCAGCGATTCGCCCCTCTCATAAACCACCCCAAAAAGTTTATAGGTGTTTATAGGTTTTTGAACGCCCGGGCAGCCGACCCGATAAGCCACTTAAGTCATTGAATTATATATAAAAGACTGGTGCCGACTCGGGGAATTGAACCCCGGACCTACTGATTACGAATAAGCGCTTCTTAATCGCCATTATATGCCTTACATCGCCAAATAGTATTGAATTCATTTGGATTATTTGGCAAGAATGGTCAGTAGCGCGGTTCTTTATCGCCATAAGCCGCCACTAAATACAGGTCCGCGGGGTCCGCGTGAGGTCCGCAAAATGGCCTTCTTATCTGGGGGTAAGCACATGCCGCTGCATTTCACGGACGCGCTGGTAGCCAATCTGCAATGCCCGGCCGGGCAGAAGGATAAGCTGTTCTTCGATCAGACCCAGAAGGGATTAGCTGTCAGGGTCACGCTGGCAGGAGCGCGCATTTTTCTGATCCAATGGACCGACAGCGCCACCAAGCAAAAGCGCCGGGAAGTTCTCGGCGTTTTCGGGGCCATTACCACTGGCCAGGCGCGCAAAGCCGCCCAGGCCCGGCTTGGCGATGTGGCTAAAGGGCTTGATCCGCGCAGCGAAAGACTGGCCAAGGCAGAGGCCGCCCGTCAGGTAAGGGCTGCCGCATTGGCAGCGAAGCAGGAAGCCGCCTTCACCTTTGGCACCCTTGTGTCGGACTGGGAGAAGCTGGGGTTAGCCCAACGACGGCCGCGGTATCGGACAGAAGCGGTCCGAGCCTTGAGGTATGCCTTCCCAAAGGATTGGTCCCGGCCCGCACACGCTTTGACCAAGGCACGCATCGTGGAAGTGCATGACACCCTGGCAAAGGCAGGGAAACACGCCAGTGCGGGGCGTTTGGTGGCCTACGGCAGGGCTTGCTTCACCTGGGCGGTAAAGCGGGGGCGACTGGCTTCAAACCCCTTCCAGGGGCTTCCCACGGGCTCAACTGCTGTAACGCGCGATAGGCTGCTTACGGATGGGGAGATTGGGGCCATATGGCGTGCCGCACTCGGCATGGCGGAACCGGCTGGACCGTTTATCCGGCTGGCGCTGCTTACCCTGGCGCGCCGCGAAGAGGTCGCGGGTATGCGCTGGTCAGAGATCTCGCCTGATCTGTCCGTCTGGACAATTCCAGGCCAGCGCATGAAGCGGGGGCAGGCCCACAGTGTCGCGCTGACCGATGCGGCGCGGGAAGCGCTGGCGGCTGTCACCCGTCTTGAGGGCCAGGATTTCGTTTTTACCACCACCGGTAAAACACCAATCTCAGGCATTTCCAAAATGAAGCTACGGCTGGACCGTATTTCAGGCGTGAGCGACTGGGTACTGCATGACTTTCGACGCGCCGGGGCTTCTACACTGGCCCGGCTGGGCTTCTCCCCCATCGTGGCGGATAAGCTGCTGGCGCATCAACCGGCGGCGTTATCGTCAGTAGCCCGTATTTATCAGCAGCACGATTTCAACGCTGAGAAGAAGACGGCGCTAGAAGCCTGGGCAGCCCATGTGCTGCGCTGTGCATCGCCCGAGCGCGACGATGATAAGGTAACAAACCTCGCTGAACACCGAGCTCAACGCGGCGGGTAAGGCTATCGGGTTGCTCCCCCCACCCCGCCCCCTTTTTTAGATAGCAAGGGGCTAGCATGCTGCTGGCGGTTTGACGGCAAGCATGGCGCCCCTTTGCCGCCAGAAGACAGAAAATGTTTGCTGCGGGTTTTTAGAGCCGCTAAAAGACGATTGGCGCGATGGTTGCCTTACATCGGAGCCCCGCAAGCGCTTTGGCGGCAATCTCAGCGCGTCATATAGACCCTTTGGAAAACGCAAGAAGGCGCCATCCGCAATCGATGCGGGTGCAGCTCATGGCGGCGCCCGCTGTTTCTAGGGTTTTTAATACATGAACACATTTTTTGATGAGAAAGGCCTTGCCCTATTTCTTTCTATTCCGCGCCGGACGCTGCAGCGATGGCGCGTGACAGGCGATGGCCCGCCATTTGTGCGGGCCGGTATGCGCCGGATTGTCTATCGCCGTGAGGCGGTGGAAGCCTGGGCCACATCCCGTGAATATCGCCATCGCGCGGCGGAAATCGTAGCTCAGGCGGAGGCACAGACGTGATCCCAGCCCAACCTGGTGCCGCGACCATAGCCGTGCCTACGCTGCTGCCAGCCTGTTCTGGCTTGCTGCGCTCGGCCGAATAAAGAAAACCGCGCCCCATTGCTGAGGCGCGGCGCGAATTACTTAAAGTCGTTCTGACACAACGCAAAATAGCGATTCGCACGGTGTCCAGCAAGGGGTTGTCCAGAAGGATATTCCCCATGCCTATTGCTGAAAGATTTGATTGGCTCAGTTCCGTTGCGGCTGCCAACCCGCGTCCCACCATCGCGGAGTTAGGGGTGGCGATTCAAATCGCCAAACACTTCAATGAAGCAAGGGGGGCCGCATGGCCATCCAGCCGCCATCTGGCGGTATTGCTGCGTATGGAGCGCCGCAATGTACGCAGAGCGATTACCAGCTTGGAAGAGCGGGGGCTGATTAAGCCAGTCGCCTTTAAATCACGTTCAAAGGCCTATGCACTGGTCCTGCCAGAAAGCACCGTGCAGATTGAAAATTCACTTGCGCTCAACCTGCACTCGGGGGCTGCAGAACCCCCGATACGGGGGTTATACGACCCCCTTGATGGGCGCTGTACAACCCCCTCAATGGGCGCTGCACGACCCCCCGAACAGGTAGTATCCCGCAGCGAAGCGGTAGGGATACTACATACCGGCGCTAACGCGCGCTCCGCTGACGCTGCGCGCGCTGGCGCCGGAAGGAAGCCTATCCATCGCCAAAAGCTTTCTACCCCAATCCGGTTGTAGGAGGCAGAAATGGCGAAGAAAAATACTGCGATAACCAACCCAACATTTCCGCATAAGCTCATTGCTTTGGGTGAACACATATTTTGGTGGGACGATGAAGAAGCCAAAAGGCCACTGCGGAGCTCACCATACTCTTTAGACGATAGTGGGGGCGAAATCGCCCGAGATGAAATGCTTAGACTTGCGGCTTTAAAAGAGTGGTTGGCTATTCAGCAGGATGCCGGTGAGGCTGATGCCCGGAGATCGTATGCAGAAAATGCTGCCAAGTACCTTGTCGGAGTGTTCCCGAACGCCCGCATCAACACCGAAGCTTACGCAACTGCTGCAGGTGAGGACTTGGCACACTATAGCGCTGATATAGTTAAGGCTGCGGCTGAAAAGGCACGGCGGACACTTAAAACCCTCCCACCACTGGCAACCCTGATTGAATGGTGCGAAGCCGAAAACCGTAAACGCTTGGTGCAATTACGTGCCCTGCAGGAAGATTTAGAAAAATACCGGTTAGCCATTGAAGCTGGCATGCGTGAAGCAGCTCAAATAGCTGACGCTGCAACCAAGTATGGTCTACCAATAACAGCGGATGCCATCGCGCGGGTTCATCGCCTGATTACCGGTCATAGTATTGGAATAAAGCCTCAGCATGAAACAGGACGCCGCCCCGATCGCGTGTCGAAAGCATTCCAAGATCGGCTCGCCAATGGCGATGCGGAAGTTTTGGCTATATTCAACCAGTGTGACGAACTTGAGAAATTCTGTGACTTACTTCCTGAGAGCATGAGGGGTGAATTGCCAGACGATTGCGACCCCGATGAGGTTGATCGTCAATGGGACGAGTACCGGAAAAAGAGAGATGCGCTAATTTGCAGGCTGAGGGTTTGCCTTGGGTTGGGAGCTGATGGGCACCCCCTGCCCCCTCCACCCCCAACGTATGCTCCCGGCGATCGCGTCTTTCATAGGGCGTTTGGCTATGGCGAAGTGACTGGTACGGATGGCGATATCGTTGATGTTCACTTCGAGAGCGACAGGAGCGGCGCTGGGATACAATGGGATAAGCGTTTGCGTGCCTGTTTGGTGCAGAAAGCCTGAGGCGTGCCCGAAATGAGGCGTCAAAAATCAGGTGACGCGCCGATATGACAACCCGTCACGCAACCCGTCACAGACCCGTCGCAAAAATAGCGTGACGGGTCCAGGTTCCTACTAGTTACCCGTCGCACCCGCGCGTCGGTCTGCACCCGTCGCAGACCCGACGCACGCGGTGCGAGCTAACGGGTAACTTTGGCGACCCGTCACAGGCCTGCGCCTAGACTTTTAAGGCGAGGCTGAACGGCAAAAAAGAGCTTCAAAGCTTCACCGTCAGAATAAAAGAACCGCGAGCGTATTTCTGTTTCTGCCGGGCCCCAAAATAGGTAAAATCGCCGGCGTTATGGATTAGCGGGGCGCCCCAGCGATGAACGACAGAAAGAAAGCACCGGCACTGGTGCTGGATGGCAAAAGCGCCAAGATTAATTTGGATAAACCGGCTGGCGCCAAATATGTCCCGATGACGGATGAGTTGTTTGACGTTTTCCTGGAAAGGCTTACCCAAGGGGAAAGTCTGATCAAGATTTCCCGCGACAGTGGGATGCCGCATTGGAACGAAATCTGGCGCTATATGTCTCGGAGCCCACACGCCCATGAGAAGTACGCAGCCGCCCGTGCTGCCCAGGCACACATCATAGCCCAGCAAGCCCTGGACGAAGCCGTGAAGGGTTCCGGTGACCCAGCCCGGGACCGGTTGGCGTTCGATGCACGGCGTTGGTATGCGTCCAAGGTGGCGCCGCGGTGGTATGGTGATCGCGTAGATCACAAAATTGAGGTGTCAGAGGGTTATATTGAAGCCCTGCGCCTCGCTAATGAGCGGCTGAAACTGCGGGGGCGGGAAGTGCGGGCGGTCATAGACACCGCGTAGGAACATGATCGTCCTGCCAGCCAAATCAAGCTCAACCTGACGTAGTATCTTCAGACAATCCTCATCCGAATAGCGCTTCCGAGCCATCCAAAACACTCCCCTATGGCACAACAATAGTGGCTCAACTTTAGGGGGCCAAGACACTGCGCGGTGGGCTTAGCGAAAAGCAAGGGCCTAGTTCCAAGCAAAACGACGGTGACAGTTTCGGTCAGGGCTATGCGACGCATGGCATGAACTCCTCGCTTGCGGACGCCAGCATTATGCCACCAAGGAGGCCACGGAGCCTCTCGGCACCGTGGCAAGTTACGTCGATGCGATACGATGTTCAGCCGGTTTGTCGCGGTAAAACCAGCCTGACCAGCAGGCCCCCTTCAAGGGCTTCGCCAAGTTCCAGGCTGCCATTACTGGCCTGGGCAAAGCGCTGCGCAATCGTAAGGCCTAACCCAACACCTGAACCGCCGCGCGCAGGATCAAGTTGTACAAAAGGCGTAAGTGCGCGGGCTCTATCCGCCTCGCCAATGCCATCACCAGCATCGGCAACCTCAATCGCAATTATTTTGTCGTCTTCGTGAATACGCAGGCGCACTGGCGGCCAGCCATGGCGCAAGGCATTTTCAACAAGATTCGAGAGTGCGCGTTTCGCCGCATGACGCCGCAGCGGCAATACCGCGCGCGTCGGCCCTTCATAGGCAACGTCATGCCCTTGGTCTGCCGCATCGGATGCCAGGGTCTGCAGAATGGCCGCAACATCAGCCGGCCGCACTGGTTCAGCATCGCGGCCTTCGCGAATATAATCCAGCGTGCGCGAAACCATTGCTTCCATTTCTGCGATATCAGCCTCAAGGCGAGTGCGATCCTCACCCTCGGGTAAAAAACCCACGCGCAATTGTAATCGGGAAAGTGGTGTGCGCAGATCATGGCTCATCGCCGCCAGGGCTTCGGTTCTGTCTTCAAGCAGACGCGCAATACGTTCCTGCATGGCATTGAAGGCAACAGCCGCATGGCGAACCTCATCCGGCCCCTCCAGTGGCACTGGCTGTGGGCTCAGGTCGCGGCCAATGTGATCCGCCGCGCTGGCCAGGCGTCGCAGCGGCCCAGTGATCCAGCGCACTACAAGGCTTGATACCAATGCGATGCCCAGGGCCATCGCCACCATGGACGCGATTGCACCATGATCCAGCGGCTCCCCGCCAGAGATGAGCCATTGCGCCGAAAAAACGATCCAACCACCACCTTCAGCCGGCAACGCCCCAATCACACGATGCCCAGGCTCCGCTTTTGGATCCCAGCCAATACGCGCTTCTGGGCCAAGCCTTGCTGCCACGTCCGTAAGGCCCGCAGGGGGTTCTGCCGCCGGCATTGGTGCGCTGCGATCCCAATGGATTTCCAACCCTGGGCGCGAAATCGCGTGCGCCGCCGCATCACGCGCGGCTTCCGGCAGTGGCGCTACCGCCGCACGCGCCGCAGCAAGCTGATCGGCCATGCGTTCTAGCCGCGCGCCCTGTTCGGATCCGCGGAGCGAGCGTTCATGCACCCACATGCTACCAATATGCAGTAGCATCAGCCCGCCGAGCAGCAGCAGCGTGATGCGGCCGGCAAGGCTACTCGGCCAGAGGGCTCTCATGCGCGGGTCACATCCGCGACCAACACATAGCCCGCACCGCGCACCGTCTTGATGAGTGAGGGGCTATCTTCGTCCGGCTCAATCTTGCGGCGCAGGCGGCTTACTTGGACATCAACTGTCCGATCGAAGGGATCGCTGCCAACACGCCGCTTGGCGACTTCAAGCAATTGTTCCCGCGATAGGACACGCTGTGGATGTTCCAGAAAGGCCAATAAAAGATCATACTCCGCGCCCGAGAGATCAACGGCAACGCCGTCAGGTGAATTGAGTTCGCGCCGCGCCGTATCCAGAACCCAGCCCGCAAAACCAAGCCGCCGCGAACGCGGGTCTGGCAGTGCTTCAGCCGGTGTCGCGCGACGCAGCAGCGCGCGTACGCGTGCAATAAGCTCACGCGGGGCGAAGGGCTTGGCAACATAGTCATCTGCGCCAAGCTCCAATCCCAAGACGCGATCCATTTCTTCACCACGCGCGGTCAACATCAAAACCGGCACGCGTGAGCCTTCGCGCAAGCGGCGGAGCAAATCCAGGCCAGAGGCCCCAGGCAACATCACATCCAGCAAGATCAAATCCGGGTAGCCGGCAGGACTTTCCAGAATCTCCCACATTTCGCGCCCATCACGGGCTGTGGAGACCCGGAAGGACGCTTCCCGCAGCAGACGCGCGACAAGGCTGCGCATTTCCCCGTCATCCTCAACGATAAGGATATGCGCCTCAGGGTCCAACAGCCGGCGCTCCGCCGCTTCATTCATCTGCCGAGCCCAACAGGCGCATAGCGCGCCTGAATGCGGGGCTGTCCTGACGCCGGCACAAGTTGCACAACAACACGAAGGCTGGGCTCTGCCCGAAACTCGCCGCGCGCAACCAATGCTTTGCCATCCGCCCGCGCCGCAAAACCAAGCGTCTTCTGGCGGCCGTCGGCAAGCACAATCGCGGTCGCCGTTGGGCCATTGGCAGAAAGCGGCCGATCATTGGCATCGTACAGGAAGAAGGTCAGCTGCCCATCCTCTGCCAGTAATTCGCCGTGATAGCTGCCAATATCCTGCATCTGGCCGCCATTGGGGCCACGCGAAGGGCCATGCGCCAAGGCGGCGCAGGGCAAGGCCAGTATTGCCAAGGTTATCAGGGTGCGCTTCGTCAGCATTTCAGTCTCCTGGGATTAAAATGTATCAGGGATCGCGCCCCCGCCAGTGATTTGTTCCTTGGCCTCCGCGCGCAGGCGTTCCAGCGCCGGGTGACCGAAGCGATGAAATAGGATCGGTGTCACCAGCATGTCGAGCAATGTGGCACTGATCAGCCCCCCGAGGATCGTGATGGCAACGGGGTGCAGAATCTCCTTGCCTGGTGCGTCGGCACCGATCGCCAGTGGGATCAAAGCCAAGCCCGCCGAAAGCGCCGTCATCAAAACGGGCGTCAGCCGCTCGGCCGAACCGCGCAGGATGAGCGCGAGGCCCCACCGCTCACCCTCATGCAATGCCAGATTAAGGTAGTGGCTGACCTTCAGGATACCATTGCGGGTGGTGATCCCAGTCAGCGTCACAAAGCCCACAAGGGTTGCAACCGAAAGCGGTTGCCCGGCAAGCCAAATGGCCGCAACGGCACCAATCAGCGCGAGTGGTACATTGCCCATGATGATCGCCGCCAGCATGGCTGAACGATAACGCGAATAGAGCACCACAAAGATCAGCGCCAAAGACACTAGCGTCAGAACCGCGATTGTCTGCATCGCTTCTTCTTGCGCTTGGAAGGTGCCTTCCAGCGCCGTAGTATAGCCCGTTGGCATCTGCATGCGCGCAAGCTCAGCGCGGATACCGGCAATCACCTGCGCCATATCCGAATCCGGCGTGGCATTCGCAAGCACAACAATGCGCCGACGCGCGCCTTCACGCAGGATCTGATTCGGACCATCACCTTCTTCAACCCGTGCCAGGAGACCGAGTGGGACGCGGCCATGCGGTGTTGGTACAAGCGCTTCGGCAAGTCTTGTTGTTGTGCGATCCTCATCAGCCAAGCGCAAGACGACATCAAAGCGCCGCGCCCCATCCAGAATCTGGCTGACGATAGTGCCGCCGGTCAGCGATTCAAGCGTTTCGGTCAATGCGGCTGCGGAAACGCCGTAAAGCCCCGCGCGTTCATGATCAACGGCAATGCGTAGCTGCGGAATACGCACTTGCCTTTCCAGTTGAAGGTCAGTCAGACCCAGAACATTTTCCGCTAAACGGCCACGCAACGTCTCAGCCAGGGTACGGAGTGTATCAAGATCATCGCCGAAGATCTTAAGTGCAATCTGCGCCCTGACACCGGACAGCATATGATCCAGCCGGTGGCTGATGGGCTGGCCGATATTGGTCGCAGCCGGCAAGGCCGCCAGGCGCGCGCGGATATCTGCCAAAACCTCTGCGCGAGGGCGCCCACCCTGCCGTAGATCAAGATCAAGCTCTGACGAATGCACCCCTTCAGCATGTTCATCAAGTTCCGCGCGCCCGGTGCGGCGACCAACCCCTTTCACCTCTGGCACTTGCATCAGCAGGCGTTCCGCTACACGGCCAAGAGAATCTGATTCAGCCAAGGAGATACCAGGCTGATAGGTGATATTAATGACAAGCGTGCCTTCATTGAAAGGCGGCAGAAAAGCACGTGGCAGAAAGGCGACGCTTGCAGTAGCGATTGCAATGCCACCAAAGGCAAGACCAAGCACGAGAGGGCGATGCGCGAAGGCCCAGTGCAGCAGCCGGTCCTGCCCAGCCTTTAGCACGCGTACTAGCGCTGCATCGCCACCATGCATCCGGCTCATCCGTGGCAGCAGCCAATAGGACAGAACCGGCGTGACCGTGACAGCCACAAGCAAAGAACAGAGGATGGAGACGATATAGGCAATGCCTAGCGGGGCAAATAGGCGCCCTTCAATACCACTCATCGCAAAAAGCGGCAGGAATACCAGCACGATGATAAGCGTCGCATAAACAATGCCGGACCGAACCTCTGCGCTGGCCGCGATCACCACCTGCATGATCGGTACGGGTATCGCACGTGTCGCGTTATCGCGAAGGCGCCTCAGGATATTTTCCACATCCACCACTGCATCATCCACAAGCTCACCTACCGCAATTGCCAGGCCACCCAATGTCATGGTGTTGATAGAAAGGCCGAAGGCCGCAAAGACAATGGCTGTCAGCAGGATGGAAAGCGGGATGGCTGTTAGTGAAATGAAAGTCGTGCGCGTATTGAGCAGAAAGGCAAAAAGAACAAGCGCGACAACAATGAACGCTTCGGCCAGTACCTGCTGAAGATTTGCAATGGACTGCGCAATGAAATCGGCCTGGCGAAACTTGATCCGGTCCGCCACTACGCCGCGCGGCATACCGGCCTGCAATTCGCTCAGCGCTGCCTCCACCGCACGTGTCAGGCGAATGGTATCGGCACCTGGCTGCTTTGCGATAGCCAGGATCACCGCTGGCTGCCCATCCACGCCAGCCTCACCACGCTTAAAGCGTGGCCCATATTCAACGCGCGCCACTTGCCGCAACGTGATGGGCTGCCCTTCCCGAAAACCAACCGTGGCGTTGCGCAAATCCTCAAGTGACGTCGTGCGCCCGATATTGCGGATCAAGAATTCGCGCCCCGCTTGATCCACATAGCCGCCGCCGGCATTGCCACCGAATTGACGGAGCGCGGCAATAAGCTGTTCATTTGTCAAATCCAGCGCCTGCAGGCGATCAAGATCAGGCATGATGCGGAATTGGCGCACTTCCCCGCCAATCGGAATAACCTGCGAAATACCAGGGATGGTAAGGAGCCGCGGGCGCATGACCCAATCCGCAAGGTCGCGCAGGTCCATTGGCCCAAGCGAGCCATCCGTCGGCGCGGTCATCGCCACCAGCATGATCTCGCCCATAATGGACGAAACCGGCGCCATAGTGGGTAGCACGCGCGGCGGAAGCTGCGTTTGGATCTGGCCAAGCCGTTCGCTAACTTGTTGACGCGCGCGCCAGATATCTGACCCCCAATCGAATTCAACGAATACAATTGATAAACCGACGGAGGAGACCGAGCGCACCCGTGTCACGCCCGGCAGCCCATTCACTGCCGTTTCGATGGGGAAGGAGACAAGCTGTTCAACCTCCTCCGGCGCAAAGCCCTCGGCCTCTGTCATCAACGTCACAGTCGGCTTATTCAGGTCAGGAAATACATCAACCGGCATGCGCCATAGGGTGAACAGGCCATAAAGGCTCACCAGCAATGCAGCGACCAATACGAAAAGCCTGTTGCGTAGCGAAACGCCAACAATGGTGTTGAAAAGCATGGCTTAGCGCACCTGTGCGATCAGCGCGGCACCTTGCACCACTACGCGCTGCCCTGCCTCAAGCCCAGCGGTCACCACCACACGCGTGCCATCAAGCGGCTGCACCCGCACCTGGCGGGGAATAAAGCGTTCGGCCGTTGCGTGCTCAAACACCACGGGCGGGCCTTCGGCGCTCCGGACCACGGCATCGGCAGGCAATACAATACCCTGGACGGCGCGGGCAGTGCGTAAGGTGACCAGTACTGAAATACCAATCGGCGCATCCGCTGGCGGTTCATTCACGCGGAAATTCACCGGCACGGCCTGCTGACGCACAGTCAACCCGCGCCCCATAAAGACGAGATCCAATACGCGGCCATCGGGCAGGGTGGCGTTGGCGCCCGTGATACGTTCAAGCGCTGCGCGATCAAAGGCCAGCGCTTCCACCCAAAGCCGACTTGGATCAACGATTTCAACAACCGTTGTGGCGCTATCGACTAGCTGGCCGACAGCACCGCGTATGGTTGAAACGATGCCCGAAACAGGCGCCACCAGCGGCTCACGACCGGAAAGCGCTGGCTGGATGGCGGTGCGGCGCTGTCGTGCCCCGGCAAGCTCCGTCTGGGCGTCAACGATCTCACGCTCAGCGACCGTGCCGCGCAGCGTGGTCAGGCGCCGGACGCGCGCTTCAAGAATGGTGATCTGCGCATCAAGTTCGGCTGCATTCTGGATAAGGCTGCCGCGCTCCGCCGCGCTGTAAGTTGGCGTTACATAGGCAAGCACCTGACCGCGTTCGACATGCTGGCCAAGCGTGGGAAAGCCATTATCGCCCGGTTCCAGCCGCCCATTCTGGCTGGCCTGTACCCGGCCGGACGCATTGGGGTCCGGCACCAAAGTGCCAATCATGCGCAAGGCGGCGGACGCCTCACCGGCTTCGGTGAGTAAGGTCCTGATGCCGAGTAAGCGTTGTGATGGTTTGGGGACGAAGATCGCGCCATCCTGCAAGCGGCGCGGTGCTTCACCGGTAACCAGGGCTTGCTGTGCACCAGCAGGTAAGGCGATGGCGAGCATGAGGATTCCCAGCGCAGCGGCGTGCAGCTTCTGGGGTGCGGCCCCCGACGCCGTGGGCGTCGGTCCTTCGTCAATCATGGGCGGCAAAGGCCGGCGCACTGAAGCACGGCCGAGCATCACACCAATCACAAGCAGCCCAGCACCAATAGCAAGCTGCACGACACTGCTTCGCAATAACGCCAAAAACTCAACGACCGATCCTGAAGGCGCCGCCGGCGCGGGCACTTCCAGCCTAGCGGTCAGCAGATCCATGTCCGCCCCCGCTGTTACCGTGAAGACAAGGTCAAGTGTACCCGGCCGTTCCAATAGCGGGTGCCGCGCCACAAAAAGGCCAATGCCTTGGCGCTCTGCCGCTACTTCCTGCCCATCAAAGGTTAGGACAATAGCGCCATCCAGCGGGCTGTTATCGGCATAGCGATCCAGCGTGATTGTCAGCGCGCCGCCTGGTTGCAGAATGGCGACAACCTCAAACAGGTCACTATGCGCCTCGGCCCGCGGGGCAGCGGCCGCCACGGCCTCTGGCACGGCCCCATGATCGTGACCTTCATGCGCAGCCAGGGGTGGGCGAAGCAAAAGCACCCCAAGTAAGGTAAGAATGGCGATGCATAGGCGGGCCGGGGATTGACGCAAAAATAGAGCGAAAGGCATCTGGGACTCCTGAGTGATCCGTTTTGTTGCAATTTTTGCGACCGCGCCGCTCAGATTCATGACAAAATGTGACAATGGTGTCGTCGGCGCTGGGGCGATGCGACGGCGATGTCTCAGCTCTCAGAGAGTCTCGGCTTTTTGGTTCTTACGGCGGCTTGAGTCGCCACCTGGCCGAGCCGGCTCCCCGAACCGCCCCGGTTTTGTCGGAGGTGTCCGTCGTCAAATCATTTGAGACCGCTTGGCGCGCTGGCTAACGGAGCATCTGGCCCATCTGTGGTTGAGGTTAAGCTGCGTTTTGGTGATGCATCAAGCGGCGCTTCTGGATGGTTCTGCGCTTGATGCGCTCGCGCTTCAGCAGGATGGTCTGCCGTCTGCTCGAACAGACACGGGCCGGGAATCCCGCATCATTCAGATCGCCGGTTTGTTCGTATGCGTCTGGACGCAGGGCACTAGCTCAGCCTTTCACTTCCATTTGACGCGGCGAATTTAAAGCTTGGGTCATTTGTGCAGGTCGGAGCGCGCATTACCGTGCCGCCCCCGCTACAAAATCGCCCTTCCAACATAGTGCCTCAAAGAAACTGCAACGCGCGCGCGTGGACG
>Ga0194123_10003604_pt1 | contig 18376 bp, 18 predicted proteins | sample TA2MahsurfametaG_5_FD_155479 | JGI IMG/M metagenome (GOLD analysis project Ga0194123, IMG submission 155479) | Freshwater microbial communities from Lake Tanganyika, Tanzania - TA2015023 Mahale A surface | ecosystem: Environmental > Aquatic > Freshwater > Lake | place: Tanzania: Lake Tanganyika... | reverse complement strand
AATAGACTCTTTTCGATAGTCTGTGGCCCACTTCACATCATCGATACCTGCTATGTGATCAAAGTGGTTGTGCGTTACAAAAAGGGCATCAACTTTTTGGATTTTATTCTCCAAAAGCTGGTTTCGGATATCAGGACCTGCATCAATTAAAAGTTTTTTTCCCTCCACCTCTAAAAGACCCGCCACTCGTTGGCGCCGATTTTTTGGGTGAGTTTGTGTTCCAAGACAAACAGAACAATTGCAGCCAACTCGAGGAACACCCGACGATGTTCCCACACCTAATAGAGTAAATGTAGCTATAGTCATAGATTAGAATCTTACATCGTTTTGGAATTTCCAACGATGAAGAGTTTGATGTTTTCTTCCAATACCAGCTCCTTTGCATAAAGAGCGTGATATAAAAGCCCTTTTGAACCGAGGCCGGTTAAAGCATAACAGTTCCCCCCAAGAAATAGTGCTTGAGGCAATCTACTTTCATCTTTGGAGTAGACCCTCGTCCCCGCCTTTACTGTTTCAGGCAAAAGCCCCTCAAGTTCAGGAAAAATCTCTTTATTCCGCTCTTTGAGCTCCTTTATTGCTAGCATTTCATTTGGAGGCAGATGTAAGTTTAACCGCTCATAAGTAGATCCGACATGAACCACTTCAGGGTCACTATCTAATGCTACGTACCCTTTATGAACTTTAGGGAGTCTAAAAAGTGTCGGCTTTTGCCTCACCTGCATCGCTTGACCACGAGTGAAACGAAACCGACCCGGCAAAAAAGTTTCGATTTGATCCCCAACTGCAAGGAAAATTTTTTTTACGTCAGGATCAAGGACGACTTTTTCGGGAATAAATTCGACACCTAATTTCAATAAAAGGGAAAAAAGGCCTTCAAGATAGTCGCTGGAAAAAACATTTACCCCCTCTTTCACAAGAAGCTCCTTTTCGTCAGTCCAGCCGAAATACTCAGGGTGATCAAGGACCTTTTTTTCAAAAAGCTGGCGCTGTTTTTCATCGATGGGAGGGTGAATTACCCCACAGGCCTTATAGACCTCTTTTTTTGAATCCCTGCTTACAGCTTTTAAAAGCTCTAAGGTTTCTGCCATCGCCTCTGTCGCTCTCAAAGAACGAGCTGCCAAACGTCCACCAATCGGCTCCAAAAGCCCCGAGGCAGCACCTGATGCCGATTCTTTCAATGGATTAGGGTCAAAAAGAACGACTTTGGAGGTGGGAAAAAAAGTTTTCAAGTAGTAAGCGATCGCAAGGCCGGCAAAGCCGCGCCCTGCCACGAAATAACTATCCTTTTTTGTAGAAATGTCTATAGCTTTCAAGTCCAAAGTGAAAGAAGAATAGCACAAAAGGGGTTAAATAAAAAGAAAAGGGGGCAAGTAAAAAAATCCTTTGAAGCGAGAGGGCTACGATATTATTGGTCACACCAAAAAGTTCCATTGTGGCCCAATAAATAATTCCCAAACCTGCAGCTCCCATCATTAAAGGAAACGTAGCTATAGCAAAATGTTTCAAAAGAGTCAGAGGGTTTTCTCTAAGGCAATCGAGATCGACTTTGAGGTCAAAAGCAAAGAAGGTGGAGCCGTAAAAAAGGATAAAAAACGCAAATAAAGGGAGTACTGTCATGATCATCATAAAAGCAAAAGGGAGCATAGAGAATAAAACCGCAACGATCGGACCAGCATACGGGATCCCTTGCAAAAGATAAAATAGACCCATCATAAGCCATAAAATCACATGCATCAAAATCAAGGGAAGGGCAAGAAAAACCCCGTTCCACATCCGATTCATTGAGGCCTTAAAAATCTCTTTGTAATCGATTGTTTCCCCTTTGAGTTCATGGTAGTAAAGGCGGTGGATGAATACTGAAAGAGACCCCATTAAACCGATCGTCAAGTAAATAGGGACACTAATTGCTCCAAAAATGACCCAGTCGTGAGCTTTATCTAGGATAGCTAAAACAAAAACAGCAATCAGCATTGTCAAAAGAAGAATGGGATAAGCAAGAAAAATCTTCTCCTTTTTGAGTGAGGCCTCTAGGGCTCTTTTTCCCATTTCATCTATTGTCATCATTCGTTTTCGTCCCTTTTTCTATAAAAATAATAGGGGTGAATTTCTAATTTTTTTCTCTGGCTATCTTCTATTAGTTGAGCTCCTATCCCAACCAGTCGGGCTAAAAAGAGGATTACACTGTAATAACGCACCTCTTCAAAACCCCGATAAAAAAGATAAAGACCCGAAAAAGCATGACTATGCGGGACTTTTTGCATCTTTTGTTTCAAAAGCTGCGCTTTTTGAAACAAAGGCTCATCCATAAAACGCTCCATGAGTGCCCTTTCAAAAAGTGCGGCTCTGGTATCGATTTTTTCAAAAGGAAAGAGATCATAGCCATAAACCAGCCTTTGGCCCTTCTTAATAGCCTCCAGTTCCTCCTCCATCGCATCCTGATCAATATTTTGCAACTGCCTTAGAGCATTTTCCATCTCTTTACCAATCCGAGGTGCGCTGAAAGCTAAAAGGGCTCCCTGGATAGTTTTATAAGCGTTACATCCATTAGAGGCGAAAGTTTTTGCAACAAATGCGGGTGGAGAGCCTCCCCCCTCATCTAAGTGGAGCGCAAAAAAAAGCGGGTCGATGGGTAACGGGCCAAAAAGGAGCTCTGCGATCTCCTTGATTGAGCCTAAAATAACTTGCAACTGATCAAAGAAGGTCTCCTTATATTCTTCAGAGGCCAGAACCTCTATTGCTTGATGTAGCTGCTCTAAAGGATCTAAATGCCGATCGATCTGATCAATTAGCACTTTTGTCTCCCCCTTCAACATATAACAGGGAATCTGACCCAAGAATTTTTCGACAAGCTCATCCGTGGGCATATCGATAAAATTTTCTACCGGTTCTCCAAAATACATTAATCCAAGCTCTGGATCTACATGAGAGGTACCGCAAAAACCCATCGGGATAGAGCGGGGTCCTTCAAGAAGATGATCTTCTGTTAATTCGAAAAGAGTATCGTGCATGCGATTTGTCGCTCCTTTTTCATCTCATCTTCTGTGATGAGTAACATCTGCTTTTCCTCTTGAGACAGAGGCAATTTCAAAATACCCTTTTTATTGGAAAAGGGGAAAGAAAAAACCAGATCCTCATCCACGCCATACGGGTTTTTTTCACTATAAATTGCAGCGCTATAGTGACGTTCATCTTTGTGAAACCAATCCTCTAGGTGATCCACAATCGCTTTTGCAGCTGATGCTTGGGAGGAAACTCCCCTTGCTTTTATTATGTCAGCTCCCCTTTTGCGGACAAAATCGTTCACCTCTTGAGTAGTATCATGGACAAAAATTGTGGGGGAATGATTCCCAAAAACATAGACCTCTTTTCTCTGGTCATCAGCAAGATCTAGTGCGCTTTTTGCCCTATTTTGGTCCAAACGCATCAGCGCCTGTATTTGATTTTTAAGTTTATACTCCCCCCCACGTATCAACATCAAGGCGTTGGTATTTGCAGGATTGCCTACAACAATCGCCTTAACTAAGGGGTTTGCCACCTCTGCCAAAATCTTCCCCTGACGATAGAAAGTGGCCGCATTTGTAGTGATCAAATCGCCCCTTTCCATCCCCGGACCTCTCGGCTTTGCACCCAAAAAAATAGCGACATCCACCTCTTTAAAAAGGGCTCTTTCGTCACAACCTGATTGGATCTTTTTCAGGTGAGGAAAACAAAAATCATGGATTTCCATCTCTAATCCGCGTAGCTGGCTTACTTTATCCTCAAGATCAATCAGAAACAATTCGATAGGAAATTTAAAACGTTCTAATAGTAATGGAATCAAGGCGTAGCTAATCTGCCCTGCAGCTCCGGTAACCGCAATTTTCATGTTCACTAGAATGAAAGAACCCAAGCTCCGCTGTCAATACTATCTTTTACTACTATCTTTTTCTCATTGATCCATCGCCACATCTCTTTTGCAAAAAGGGGATATTTTGGTATGCTTTTGACGCAATCTTATGAATGAAATAATTTTTATTTTACATTTATTTACTTTGGCATTTTTAGGGCTTGTGGCTCTAAGACTTGGAAAAGAAGCCCTCATCGCTTTTTCGGCTTTGCAGGCTATTTTAGCTAACCTTTTTATCCAAAAGCAGACATTTCTTTTTGGCCTTGAGGTTACATGCACGGATGCCTATGCTATACTTAGCCTTTTTTCCATGAACCTTGTCCAGGAATATTTTGGCAAAGAGGCGGCCAAAAAAGTCATTAAAATCAATTTTTTCCTCCTTTTGACTTTTGCACTGATGGCAAAATTGCACCTTCTTTACCCTCCATCGGTTCACGACGAGTCCCATAACGCCTTTTTTACCATCTTGAATAATTCTCCCCGAACCCTACTGGCCTCTTTTACGGTCTTTTTTTTAGTGCAAAAACTCGACGTGCGCTTTTTTACCAAGTTGCGCAATCACTTTTTTCCTCAATCGCTCCCTTTTTCCATCCTTACGTCCTTGCTGATATCCCAAACGATAGACACAGTTCTTTTTTCCTTCCTCGCCCTTTGGGGAATAGCGGGCTCTATTGGAGAGGTGATCCTTTTGAGTCTTGTGGTGAAGTATCTGGTGATTTTATTTATGACCCCTTTTGCCAAATTCACTAAACGACTGGTGCCGGTATGACAACTCTTACAAACACATTTTCATTTGAAGTGCTGCACAAATCAAAAAAATCCAAAGCAAGGGTAGGGAGAATTTCTACTCCCCACGGCTCATTCTTAACACCCACTTTTGTTGGCGTTGGCACTAATGGTGCCCTTAAATCCTTAGGCCATGACGAGGCTGAACAGACCGGATTGGATCTGATGTTTGCCAATACGTACCACTTAATGGTGCAACCTGGCGAAGAGACGATTGAAAAAATGGGGGGAATCCACCGATTTAGTGGCAGGACCCGCCCTATCATCACCGATTCGGGGGGATTTCAGGTATTTAGCTTAGCCTACGGCTCCGTTGCCCAAGAACTCAAGAGCCAGGGGACAAAAAAGCATGCCAATAGCGTTCTGAAAATTACTGAGGAGGGGGTAAAATTTCGTTCCTACCGCGATGGCAAGACAATTTACCTGACCCCTGAAACATCGATTGGGGCCCAAAAAAAAATCGGTGCTGATATTATGATCTCTTTTGATGAGCTGCCCCCCTATCATATCTCCTCAAAAGCTCTAAGCTCATCTTTTGAGAGGACACACAGGTGGGAAAAACGGTCTTTGGAATACCACAAAAACCATCCAACTGATCAAGCCCTTTTTTCTGTAGTTCATGGGGGAATAGACCCTAACTTAAGAAAAAAAAGCTGCAAAATTCTCAGCGATTTAGATTTTGACGGTCATGCAGTCGGTGGAAGCCTTGGGAAAAATCGGGAGGAAATGGTAGAGATGCTTGAGTACACTCTCCCTTGCCTTCCCTTAGAAAAACCGATACATCTTTTAGGGATAGCAGATCTTTTATCATTGCACTCCTCCATTCCTTTAGGGATTGATAGCTTCGATAGCTCGTATCCGACAAAAGCAGCAAGACACGGCACTCTATTGACGGATAACGGGACACTGAGAATCGTTTCCGGCGCCTATAAAGAGGATCCACGCCCTATAGAGGAGGGTTGCCTGTGCCGTGCTTGCCAAACTGTAAGCCGCTCATTTTTACACCATTTATTTAAAGCCCATGAGCTCCTTGGTCTGTCTTTGGCCAGCTCTCATAACCTCCATTATATGGTTCGGTACATGGATAGGGTACGTCAAAAAATTCTACTAGATGAAATCTAGACTTATGGGCTTCAGATCTATTGAAAAAATTAAAAATTTGTCTCAATTTTTGAGGAAAAACTACCTTTTTAACCCCTAAGTGGAGTAACCTATACCCATGATGATTTGGATAATCCCTTTATTATACGGTATCTGGTCCTTAGCGTTCCCTATTGGAAAGGCCCTGGTCTTTTATGCTGATCCAATTTTTACTGTAGCAGTGCGCATGCTGTTGGCCTCATTTCTTCTTTTAGGGTGGCTTTACATCAAAAACTCAGACTATATAAAAATATCTTTAAAAGAGGCCTTTTCTACCTTTGTCCTCTCCTTATTCAGCATCTACTTTTGCAATATTTTTGAATATTGGGGGCTCCAGTATCTCTCCTCTGCAAAAACCTGCTTCATCTACAGCATGTCCCCCTTTTTCACAGCTTTACTATCCTATATCCATTTCAAAGAAAAGATGACTTGGACCAAGTGGCTCGGCATGTGTGTTGGATTTTTAGGTTTTCTTCCGGTATTGGCTCTTCAAGAGGGGTCGGAGGATCTTCTAAAAATTAACACCTTTTTCTCCTGGCCCTCCTTAGCCGTAATATTTGCCTCTTTCTGTGGGGTTTACGGCTGGATTTTATTACGCTTAATGGTCAAAGAACAACAGATGAATCCGGTGAAGGTAAACGCCTTTAGCATGCTTTTTGGTGGGATTTTGGCTTTGATCACCTCTTTTCTGCTAGAATCTAGCCCTTTGGCGCAGTGGGCAAATCTTGATGCGCCACCCTATTTGGGCTGGCTAGCTCTCATTATCTTTATCTCGAATATTGTCTGTTTCAATCTCTACGGCTATTTATTGAAAAAGTTTTCTGCAACGCTTTTATCTTTTTTTGGACTTTTGAGCCCTCTCTTTACCTCATTGAACGCCTACCTTTTCTTCAACGAACCTTTCCACCCGGTGATTCTGTTGAGTACAGGGCTCGTCTCTTTTGGGTTGTTTATTGTGTACCGGATCGAGCTCCAGCAAGGGTACGTGCTTGCATCTCGCGATAACAATTAAAGCTGTTTTTTAGGATGGGACGCTACCTTGGGCAACACTTTCTCAAAAATAGAAGCGTCATACAGCACGCCGTCCAGGCAATTTTGCCACAATCTCATGGAATTTTAGAGGTTGGCCCCGGAGCTATGGCTCTTACAGAATCTCTACTTGAGACCTCTATTCCTCTTATATTAGTGGAAAAAGATCAAAAGCTTCTCCACCCTATCCAAGCCAAGATCGCTTCGCTATCACAGGTTACTTTAGTGCATCAAGATGTGTTAAAGTTTGATTTTCTATCAGCTTACAACCATTTTGGGGGTCGTTTTGGTTTAATAAGCAATCTCCCCTATCTTATAAGCAGCCCATTTTTAGAGAAAATACTCCCTTTAAGCAATCTATTTACAAAAGTCTATTTGATGCTTCAAAAAGAGGTTGTAGAGAAGGTTTTAGCCCCATCCGGCCCAAAAAGCACAAAACTTTCCCATCTTTTGCGACTTTTTTACGCTATAGAGTGCGGACCTTTGGTCCCCCCTAAGGCCTTCGATCCCCCCCCAAAAGTCGACTCCCAATTTCTGGAACTAAACCCCATACCACCAAAAATCGCTTTTGAAGAGTTTGCTTCATTTCAAAAATTCCTTCATCAGGGGTATAATCACCGCAACCACACTCTTGGGTGGTTTTTAAAGAAGTTGTCGGCAAAACCCTACCCACTTATAAATAAAAGGTTAGAAGACCTTTTAACTTCAGAAAACCCCCACCCTCCTATGGATAAGAGGTTAGAAGACCTTTTAACTTCAGACTGGCTTGAAATCTTTTGCCGGGTATCAAAAAAAACTGAAATTTTTTAAAAGGGTGATCCCTAAAGGCCCCAATCAAAAAAATCCTAAGACTTTTCACATTTTAGTATATAGTGCACTATCGGGATCCGATCGATCCTCCATACAGGTTAAAGACCCGATAGGATAGTTAAAATTGGAAAAACAACTTGCAAATGGGCTCTAAATATCTAAAAGTCATTACTTAAACCCTTGTTTTTAAAAAGATCCTCTCTTCATTCAAAGACAAATACTAATCCCGCCGACAAATTTGCGATTCAGCCCTTTTTTTAACTCACTTAAGCTTATAAGTTTTTAGCATGTGACATTATTTTGATCAAAAAAACAGATCTTATTTTAGTCTTAAGAACACCCTCCTATTTTGCCATAACGAATTTAACAGGCTTATGCTCAATAGGTAATAGTCGTAGTAAAATGATTATGCACTCTTTGAAACCTCCTATTTTTTCAAAAATTTTCTTTAAAAAAGGGCCTTTAGACTGAAATCGGCCAGACTCAAAAAATAGAGGTATGAAAATGAATAATTTAAATAATTGATTTTTAACACAATAAAAAAATATCTAAAATATTTTGTAAATAATAAGTAAAAATATTGTATAATCTTTATCTAAGACAAACGGAGAAATATTATGACCCAACCTATTGGTGCGGTACCAGGCTATTCATACAGGAATGATAAGCTACAATTGAGCTCAACAGATAACAAAATTAAGAGTTTTGTCAAAACTGCTTTTGAAAAAATCTCAACGTTTTTTGCAACTTGCTATAATTATTGCAAGACTAAATACGCAGCTTTAAAAGCTAAAATCACCTTTTACTTCAAAAAGAGCGCCCCTACGGCTTCGGAGGAATTAAGCATCGAGCCAGTGGCTGCCAACATCTCCAAGATTCCTGAAGAACAAAGCAAACAAAACGCAGCCTCGAGGTTGCAAGCGATGCCAAGAAGAAAGCAAGCTCCTCCGATTTTAACTCCTGAGACTGGCGCCCTAGTACTTCATAGGGGATCACAAGAGGCTGCTGGGAATTCAAAAGACCAGGATACTATGAATTCAATGATAGCCCGATCTTTAAGAATGTTGATTGCTTATAACTTTGAGCTTCCACCAATTGAGCTTCCACCAATACAGCTGGAAGAATTACCCACTGCAGCTTCGCAGTTGCAAGGGGCGATAAATAGCAAAGAAGAATTAACTCCTGATACTCGCAGAGATCCAGTAAATGTTTTAGCTAATGCGATAGTTTTTGCACAAAAATCCTTTAAATTCAACACTTCTCCTAATGCTTATGTAGAAATATTTAGTCAGCTTAGTCCGGATCGAAAACAGGAAATTTTCTCACCATTTGTAGCAAAATCTTCTCCTCAAACCCAACCAGAAGAACCATTTAGCTCAAAAGTACCTTTAGCTTTATTTGGGGCAAGTGCTGCTGTTATAACTGGAGCTGCGGTATTGAAAAATGATCCTGAATTATTTACTAGGCTTGCTTCTGGAGCTGCTCAATGTGCACGACCAGTTCTAGCTAAAGCTTTGAGTGCTGCTACAAACGGTGCTCAGACGGTTGCTGATGCCTTAAAAAGTGCGGTTGCCAATGCGGGTAATAAAGGTAGAGTCGAAATCGATATTTTATAGACTCGGTCGCTAAATAAATCCTATCTCAAAAAAGCCCTGGTTTCCACAGGGCTTTTTTCTTTGGAGGGAATTTCAAATCCTTTTCTTTTTAAGAAATGAACCTATTTTGAGTCTGAATGCAGTTTAATGAATTAAAAAGAGAATAGGGTTTTATTCCCTAGTGCTTGATTTCAAAAAGCTCTTATTCAACCAAAAGAAATACTAAACTGGTACATATGAAGTACCAAGTCAAGCAAAACACACTATTGTAGAGAGGTTTTTTTCTAAAAAGATATGCTTTTCAAAAAAGAAAGATCACGATTAGAAAAACACAATTTTCCAAAAAAAATTGAGCAAGCTTTTTTTCAAAGATTAGATAATCTAATTTTTTACAAAATACATCATAAATTCAATGAGCTGGTTGTCTAATAAAACCCTGCTCTTTACCCAGGGCCTATTTTTTTAGCACTTCAAGTTTTTTCTTATTTAGTAGGTATTTCATAATTTAAGGTCAATTAGTACCCCTAAAGAAATGTGATGAGCTATTTTTTATTTCTCTGTTGAAAGGAAAAGGGCAAAGGATCATTTTAGTTGCATGAGTTCAATTGTTTGGTTTCGTCAGGATCTTCGTTTGGAAGACCACTATCCCCTGCTTACAGCCCTTAAGGCAGGTCGCCCATTAGTTCTTGTCTACATTTTAGATAAAACAAAGCATTGGTCCATAGGACGTGCCGCTCAGTGGTGGTTAGAACAGTCTTTAAAAGCCTTTCAGGAGGCGATCGAAGAGAAAGGGGGGCATCTCCATCTATTTCACGCAGACACAGCAGAAATCATGGAAAAGCTGATTTCTAAATATAAAGCCGAGGCGGTCTACTACGGAGCTAACTACGAGCCTGAGGAGAGGAAAATCGAGCACAAAATTGACTCTCTTTGTAAAAGCTTTGGAATAGAATCTCATCGTTTTCACCATAACCTCCTCTATAATCCGGAGCTTATTCTCACAAAAGAGGGGAAGCCCTATCAAGTCTATACCCCTTTTTGGAACCGCACACAACAGTTCGCCCATCCAGAAGAGCCTTTAGCAGCCCCCAGGTCTTTGGAAAATTGTCTCAAAGGGGCCTGTGATCCCCTCTCTAAACTCCACCTTAAGCAAACGTGGGATCTTCATCTGATCCCCTCTCTTTGGGAGCCCGGGGAAAAGGGGGCAAAAAAACGGCTACGCAATTTTGTGGATAAAGGAAGAGTGGAAAATTACGCTCACGATAGAAATTACCCTGCTATCGAAGGCAGCTCGAAACTCTCTGCTCACCTTCATTTAGGAGAGATCAGCCCAAGAACTGTTTGGCACGCAACAGGCGCTTCTTTAACCTACAGGAAGGAGCTTGTATGGAGAGAATTTGCAAAACATCTATTATTTCATTTCCCCCATACAACTGACAAACCGCTCAAGCCCGAATTCGATGCGTTTCCCTGGCAAAAAAATGCGAAACTTCTTAAGGCTTGGCAAAGAGGCGAGACTGGATTCCCCATAGTCGATGCCGGGATGCGCGAACTGCAGCATACGGGTTGGATGCACAACCGTGTCAGAATGATTGTGGGTTCTTTTTTGATTAAAGACCTCAGAATCCATTGGTTAGAAGGGGCGAAATGGTTTTGGGATTGCCTTGTGGATGCGGATCTTGCCTCCAACACTTTAGGCTGGCAATGGGTGGGTGGCTGTGGTGCCGATGCGGCCCCTTTCTTTCGAATTTTCCACCCCGATCTCCAAGAGGCAAAATTTGACCCGACACACGAGTATATTAAAAAATGGATCAAAGAGCCTTTGCCGAGAATTGTGGATCATGCTGAAGCAAGGGAGGAAGCGCTAAAAGCCTACCATTCGATTGTAGCCCACAAAAAAACGAGGAGTTAAATCGAAATTGAGCACCCTTGATGTTTTTTATCAATGGTGCCTTAAGTAAAAATAGTTTTTTTGGGCTACTGCAGGAACGAAATGGAACCCTACTAGGTTTGGTGTGGGAGTGATATCTTTAGCAAAATAAATCTCTTTGAGCGCAGTTAAAACAAACTCCTCCGGCAACCCCGATACGAATGGAGTGCCAATTCTCACAAGATCGCGGTGATCTTTAAGAAAAGAGGGAAACCATGATAAATTCGTATCGATTCCAAAAACAGGCATGCGCAAATGGCGGCATTTTAAAACATCGATGCCTGTCAGTAGCTGAATATCCAACCTGGTTTGCTCCAGCATGAACTCGGGTAAAGGGGCCACATCCTTGTAAACTACCCCTTTTTCACGGATCAAATCAAATAAAGGCTGTGGATTTTTTAGAGGCAACAAAGAAGAATCTAGCCAAAGCAAATACCGAAATCCTAAATTTTTTGCCTCCTCCATCATAAACATTTTGAAAGCGTACGGGACTCCTGCATACATAAGCTCGCTATTCGTAGGTTGAGGATAGCCACCCAGTCGATAATAGACCCACCCCTGAAACCCCACCTCTTTGAGCGCTTCTACCAAAGTGAGTAGATGTTGGGGGTATACTCGGTCTAAAGAAGAAAAAAGGACTATACAATCTGACCCGCCCCCATTGATTTCCACAACTTTTGAAACAGGAAACCGCTCCCCTTTTAGATCAATAAAGGTCTGCCAAAGCCCTTTGTGAAGGCGGTTTGCAAAATCATCGTATTTCACAGACTTTTGATAAAACCCTCTCTTATTTTCAGGTGCGTAGTACCTCTGAGACAAAATCTCGTACACTTTAAGGTAACGCAAAGCCTCTTGATAGGCATCTAATTCCTCAAAAGAGTGATCCTTTGAGATTTTGAAATCGACTAAAAAAGGGTTCTGTAGTTGGCGAACCTTGAATCCAATCTCGTTTTCACCAGAAATTAAGTGCTGTAGGAAAAAAAAGGGGGCTAAAATAAACCAAAATCGATGCATTAATGGACCCTTATGATAAATTTACACCCTTTTTTGATCGCATCCACGTATGTACTGTTGTTTTTGGTACATGTAATCATAAAGTTTTTTCTTGCTCGTGCCTCAACACCATGTTTCAAAAGAATATTGGTGATCACATATTCTTCAGGATTGACAGACAAAAAAGGGATTCCCATTTCTACAAGAACCCGATAGTCTTTTAAAATATTCTTAGTGCGTGGATCCAAAGAGGACATTCCCATAATCCATCCAGCAATTTTACGTTCTTTAATAAAATCCCTCCCTAAGTACTCCTCTAAGGCTTTTTTTGCTACCGGAAGTATTCCATATAAATTAGGTTTTCCCCAATCAAACAAAAACCCCTCTTTTTTTATCTCCTGAAATAGATCATCGATTGAGCTCAAGGGCCAAACCGAAGAGTCGAGCCACAAAACCTGCTCAAAACCTAATTTAAAAGCCTCTTCGATCATAAATAGCTTAAAAGCGTAAGGAACTCCTGCAAATTTTAATTCATCGCCTCTTGGCGTTGGATACCCACCAGTTCGATAATAGATACCGCCACAAAAACCCACCTCCCTAAGAGCAATTTCCAACTCCTCGAGTAAATTTGAAAGGGGCCCGTTGTACGAGCAGTAGCCGACTACGCAATTTTTTTTATCTGTCCCCTCTGAGAAAATCGTCTTTGGATTATATAAAAAAAGGTTCTGCGAAAGGGCTTTTGAACATCGCAATATAAAATCCTCTTTTTTGTAAAAATATTTTGAGGACTTCGCTATCTCTTTTTCCCAATCCGCTGGATAGAGTTTTTTTATCAAATGGCCAATTTCTATTTTTCGAAGTGCAGCCTGGGCATTTTTGTAATCCTCCACGGTCGGATTTGTAGTAGTAGGAGCCTCAATTTCAAAAGGATTAGAAAAACATAAAGTCAGCATCAAAATCATCTCTAGCATACACCATCACTTAATGAGAACGAATTAAAAACTTCACACCTTTTCCTCTACCCTCCATCAAACGAGCATCCTGGGTTTTTGCTGCAATCATAAGATTTTGATGCGATAAAAGTGATGGTGCATGTTTAGCAAATAAAGCAGTTAAAACAGTCTCCTCAGGGGTAATGGATATAAAAGGCGTACCCTGGCGTACCATTTCATAATAATCTAAGAAAATTCTTTTTACAAACGGCGCATCCATTCTAAAACCGATTAACCATCCGGCTACGTGGGGTGCTTTCGAAAAATCGATTCCAAATTTTCTCTCTAAAATAGCCCTTGTTTGAGGAATCAAAACTTGTATATTCGGTCTGCCAGACTCAACAATCAGACCCTGTTTTTCAATGATTTCGAAACAATAATCCAAAGGTTTCAGCGGCCATGCGGAACAATCTAGCCACAGCACATTTTTGTATCCCAATAGGGAGGCTTCGTAAATCATAAACATTTTCATTGCATAGGGAACAGCTGCAAATCTCGCCTCTTCCCCTGTAGGATTTGGATAACCACCGATCCGATAGTAGATCCCCCCTTTAAATCCTATTTCACGTAAAGCTCCCACTAGCTCTCTTAATAAAGAGGGATAACTTTTATCATAAGAACAGCCTAATACAACGCAATTTTCTTCACTAGGGTCTCCTTCAAGATGGACCTTCAAAGGAAATAGATTCTTTTCCCTACAAATCATTGTCTGTCGTGTGAAAGAGGAAATTCGCCTTAAAAGGTCGTTTTTTTTGTAAAAAAATCCGCTAGGACAAATAGAATCTACAAGCTCTTCAAGATTTTTTTGACCTAGGCACATTTGTAAATATTCATAATCCTCGTAGCTCAACTCCTTTTTTTTTGGAAAGTCTATCTCAAAAGGGTTTAAAACCTGTGCACTAAGTCCAAGGGACAACAAAATTAAGAAAAACTCTATTTTCATCTCATTTACCCCTTTTTAGTTTTAGTGTTTGCGAAGGAAAAAAAAGTATCCTTGTTTTTTTGCATCCACAAACACCCTGTTGTCATCTGCGCATGGGAGAATAATTTTAGATAATTTTTTCGGAAGCTTGTTTCTGTATTTGTAAGCCAAGCTGGAAATCACATGCTCCTCTGGATAACACGAAATGAAAGGGGTGCCCAAGCGGACCATCTTATAGTAGTCCTCAATAAAATCTTGCACCCAGGGTAAATCCATCCTTAGACCAAAGACTTGCATGCTGACGTGTTCAAAAAAACCCGGCTCATAACCGGTCAGATCAAAAAGAATTTTTTCTGTTTTTGGTAAAAGGCCATTTCGTCGAAATTTTTTCCAGCTTATAACGGCTCCCTCATCGCGGATTTTTTGGAAAATTAATTCAAGATTTTGTAACGGATAAACAGAGGCATCTAACCACAAGATATTTTTGTATCCCAGCTGATATGCTTCAATCATTGTGAAAATTTTAAAGGAATAGGGAACTGCAACATACCGCACCTCCTCTCCGGTAGGATTGGGAAATCCCCCAATTCGATAATAGATAGCCCCTTTAAAGCCGATCTCTTTAAGAGCCTCTATCAAGCTCAAAAGAAGCTGTTCATACTTAGGATGAATAGGACAGCTCAATACCACACAATTGCTTCCGCCCCCGTTCACCTCCACCAGCTCTTTTTTTGGGTAAAGCTCTTGAGATGTATCTATCAGCGTTTGCTTAGCTCCACGCATTGCCCGTCGATAAAAATCCTCTTTTTCATTAAATTTTTTTTTGAAAAAAATTTGGACAGGATAAATCCGCTCGAGATCCTCTCTGACATCAATTTTGGACATGGCTAATTGCACCTGTTCTAAGAAATCATAGCTCTCATCCTTAGACGGTTTCATATCGATCAAAAACGGATTGGCACTCACCCAAAAACAAAGTAAAAAAAGACCTATCCACATAAAGCTATTAATGTTCCCTTACCACAAACATATACCCCTCTTTTCTTGCTCTCCAAAAATTTTCGCAGTCACCATCATGGGTTTTGATGATTTTACCGTATCCGAATTTTGGCACGAGTTTAGGGTCTTTTAAAGATGGAAAATAATTCTCATATTTTTTAACGAGTGCAGAAAGGACATACTCTTCAGGGTAACAAGAAAAAAAAGGGACGCCCAAACGGACCATTTCCGTATAGTCGAAAAAAAAGCTTTTGACCCAATCGGCACTTGTATCGAGGCCAAAAATCCACATCCTCACATGGGGGGCTTGTGTCAAATCCACGTGAGTGAGGTTTTCTATACTCGCAAGGGTGCAAGGAAGTATGGAGCTTTTAGGATGTGTCCTATGTAAAACAAACGACCCCTCATTTTCGAGTCGTTCAAAAAGAGCGGAGGGATTTTTGAAAGGGAATAGAGCGCTATCAAGCCATATGAGCTTAGTGAAACCTCTATTGTGCGCCTCCATCATCATGAAAATCTTGAAGGAATAGGGTACGCCGGCCCATTTTGCCTCTCGACCGGTAGGGTTTGGTACACCACCTATCCGGTAGTACAAATATCCGTTGAATCCTATCTCCTTAAGCCCTTCAATCAAACTTTTGAGGAGCTGGGGGTACTTGGGGCCTAGCGGAGCTGCAACAACAAAACAATGGCTCCCCCCCTCATTAATCTTCACAAGTTCAACTTCAGGAAATAGACCCCTTTGGGGATCTATAAGAACTTGCTTTAAACACCTGTTGATTCTCCCCTCAAATTCTCTGAAGGGCTTAAGCTCATCAAAAACACCCATTTTTTGGGTATAAAGCTCCTTGAGAATTTTTGTGGCATCCTTTTTCCTTAGAAGATCCTGAATTTCAGTCACATCCCTATGAGAAAGTTCTTTTTTATCCTCGAAAGAAATCTCAAATGGGTTTTGATATACGGCAAAAAGGGTCACAAGGTGTAAGACGAAAAAGGGCATAAAATTCATCAAAAAGCTTTTTAATAGAATAGAATATCTCTCTAAGGCTTTGTAATTCAACTAGAAAAGTTAATATTTGATTTTTATAAATAAAATTATTAAAATCTTTTCTTAAATCAAAGAGGTCAGACATGATCAACCCGATTAGTAGCTTCAGCTCACTCCTTAAAGAGGTTTTAGGCTCTAACCGCGTAAGTAAATTTACCTCGACAAAGCCCCCTTTGGGTCCTTATATATGGTCTAAATCCCAAACCCACCCCCTTCCTTCACTCGGTTTCAAACCAATTTCCTCAACCACCCCTAATGCTCAATTGAAAAGATCAGGACCCAACGGATTAGTATCTGGGCTGTTTGAATCATTTTTTGGAATCGAAATAGAAAAGCTCCCAAGAAACGTAAAGTTGAAAGTTAAACCAACATGCTTAATTCTGGATTATATAATTAACAGATTTCAAAAGTGAGAGCTTCACAGAAGCTTTTTGTTTTTTCAAAATAGAGAAACCCATTTTAAGGTTTTTTAAACCCCAAATACAACGTATTCACCTACCCCTTATTTAAGCGGAAAATATTGCTTTTAAATTAGGCTATTTTTTCGACACGATGAGTTTCTGGTAGCCTAGAAAAGCAACCACTAAATTCAAAACTGCCAGGATAGAAATGGTTAAAAGGGGCAAAAGGCTATTGAGTGCTGCTAAGTACCCCATCGAGACGGAGGCTAACAAAACCGCGAGAGCGATTAAGCTTCCAAATACTCCCATTACAACCCCTGTATTTTTTTTATCTGGTATAGCTACAGCAAGCTCATTGCCCTTTGACCACGCCACGGTCGCAAAGATGGCAAAAAAGGTCAAAGGGGCAAATAGCTCCTCAGGTGTTGAGACGAGAAAAAAAGAAAAAACAGAGAGAGCTGTCCCGAGTAGACTTGTCAAAAAAGCTAGTCGAACCGAAAAAAATCGGCTCATCCAGGGAATGACAAAAGTTCCTGCAAAGACCGAGATGAGTCCCCCATAGCCAAAAAATAAAGCAATCCAATCACTTGTGACGTTGAATCCCATGACCATAAGAATTGGGATCGCAACAAAAACGGACTCTAAATTCAGGATAAAAAGAAAAAAACATAGAGCTACAACTAAAATCTCAGTCTGCGAAAAAACCGCTAAAAAATTCTCTTTTCTTTTCTTATCTATCGACTTGTTCTTGGGCAAATAAATCTTATTTATAAAAAGGGATGAGGCTCCCATAAAAGCCAGAACAAAAAAAGGAATTGCCAATTCAAGCCCTTTATCGCCTGCAAAAAAAGATCCAAACGCTGGTCCAATTACCGTAGCAAAGGAGGAAACAGCCACAAGATAACCCATCGCCTTACCGCGCGATTTTTCAACGGGCTCTAAATCTTGCACAACGTTGTATAAGAGTTGGGCACCCGATGAGCCTAGACCTGTAATAAGACGGAAAAGGATTATCATCCAAACATTTGCTACAGAAAAAAAATACCCCACACCTATGTTCCCAAGAACATAAATCGCCATAGAAAATTGTAATACCGATTTTCTATTGGTATGATCGCTCCACCTGCCTAAAAGCGGAGACCCTAAAAAAAGTCCCAATCCGTAAGCACCCAGTATAACCCCCAGTAAAACCTCGGGTTCTTTCATAATCCCTAGAGGGTCTTTATATAGGGAATTTTGAGCTAAAATTAGCGGAGTGAAAAGTGCTGTAACTATAAAAAAAGAGAGATAATCCACAAACGAATAGTAAAGACAGGCAAATAGGGTAGATTTTTTCATAATCTGCTATTAAACAAAAAATTTCGATTAACCACAAGTTCCAGTCTAATGAACAAATCCTTCAGAATCTAAGGATAATCGTAAAGTTCGTCTAAATTGAGGGAGCGCAAATAGATAATTTCTTTCATCAAATCATCTATTTCTTTATCGAGTAGGGTCAGTTTTTCTTTAAATTCGGCTTTATTTACACGACCAAAGCGACTGTGGAGCTTTTCTTTATCAAATTTTAGACGCAAAAGGGCCGTTTCGGCTTTGAGTATCCGCTCCTTGAGGTTTTGTACATAGAACATTTTTTCCTCTTTGGAGGGCCCAGCCATGGGGGCTCTGGAGGTACAACTCATGAAAAAAATTATGGGCAAAACTCCCCATAAAACACTTTTTTTTGGTAAACTTTTAAACATGCTGCGTTGTGTACTCCTACTTCTATTCATTCCCCTTTTTGGATTTTCTTTTAAAGAGAAATGTAAAGCTGGCCTTAAGGGTGATTACGTTGTCTATAGGCAAGGG
>Ga0194123_10003602_pt1 | contig 18386 bp, 21 predicted proteins | sample TA2MahsurfametaG_5_FD_155479 | JGI IMG/M metagenome (GOLD analysis project Ga0194123, IMG submission 155479) | Freshwater microbial communities from Lake Tanganyika, Tanzania - TA2015023 Mahale A surface | ecosystem: Environmental > Aquatic > Freshwater > Lake | place: Tanzania: Lake Tanganyika... | reverse complement strand
GCTTCGAGTCGTCGGCGACCACGTAAAAGTTTTTGCACGGGCCGCAGGGAATGTCGGTGAGCTCTGGGGGAAAAAAAAGACTCGATTTGTTTGTGTTATACGATTTCGGACACCGACGACAGACTAACGTGGCGGCGCATAGAGCGCCGCCAAATTGTAACTGACCTCCCTTCCCCCCCCCCACTTCTCCTCCCGGGGGGCGGCGACTACCCTCCCCCGAGGCCCAAGGGCCTCGGGGGAGGAAGCCCTGGCGGGCTACGACTTAAGCCGCGGAGGCGGCGTACGCACTCGCCGTTTCGGGCGAAAACGGGTAGGGGAAAAAACTGCAGCTGCAAAAAGAGAGAGATGGCTCACCCGAAGAGGGATAGAGGGAAGCGGCGTCGTAGTAGGCCACGTGACGAGGAGGAGAGAGCGTCGGGCGGGACGACGTCGTCATCGACCAGTGAACGTTGTGATTCTGGGCCGCCGGATCGGGGCTGATGAATCGGCTGCCTGAATCTTGAAAAGCCGGAGGAACATCTTGAATGTCGTCGTAGTCGTCGTCGTCGTCGCTGACGTCGACTCGAGCCTTCTTGAGCGCTTTCCGAATCACCTCCGGATCGCCGCCGCGCGAGCGAAAGACCGAACACAGGCCTCTGGAAAAAAGCGACGACAATATAAATGACGTGTGTGACACACAAACGACGACGACGAGAACGACGATGACGACGAAGACGCGTAAAAAAATATTAGGGTGTGATTGTGGTGTCGCTTACCCTCGCATTCCTAATCGCAGCACCGAGTAGAGCTGACTGTTGTTGGGGAAAAACGAGCCGATTTGAAGCCTGGATTCGGCCGACTTGAGGCCGGCGGTGTAGGACAGCGATGATATGGTAAATTTTCCGGCCTCGATGAAATTGATGCCGAGCACATTTTCCAAAGTGGCAATCCATCGGAGCGCTCCTTCGTGCAAAATTTCCACGTCGAGATTGAGGTAGCCGGCCAGATAGTCGCCGACGCTCTTGCATTCCAGTTGGTCGTACAGACGTTGCGCCTCTCCGACAATCTCCTTCAAATCCTGCTCCGTCAGGTCGGGACCCGTCAATTCAGACCGCCACAGATCGAGGTCGGTCGGCAGGCGGTCGTCGGCTAGCCGGGCGACCGACGTGAGATAGGCAAAAGGAAAGTGAGCCTTGGCCTGTTCTAGCCCAAAGAGTTGGCCAAATTTTTTCAGCGACGTGGTCGGCGCCAGGAGACGAGCAATGTCGCGAAATTCAACGCCGGAACGGGCAACGATGCTCGTCACTCGATTGCCCTTCTTGCACACTCTCGGCGCCTGACCCAGCTCGACGAGGCGAGGCACCAGAAATTGAAAGAGCAGCACGTTGTCGTAGCCGGAGCTGCAAGCAAAAAGCTTCGCGTTAGCGCGTCTTCCCTTTTGTTGCTGCGCGTTTAGGCGACAACACACAGAGAGAAAAAATTAGAGAGAGAGAGAGAGATGGACTCACCCGTAAAAATTGAAGACGACGTAGCGGCGAATCAGGTTGCCCAATCTCGTCTGCAGCAGTCCGGGAAGGGTGTTGCGAAAGGCCGTTCCGATTTGGCCCAGCGTCGGCATCGACCACTCGTCCGACTTAAAGTAGCTGTTGAAGGCCGCCTCCAGCAACGAGTTGTAACTGTCTTCGTCCAGTCGATCCTCCTCTTTGAGCCGTTTCAGCTCTTCGGCTCGACCCGCGTGGTGGTGTTCCCTCTCGATGAGAGACGTCTCTATCCAGGCGTTGGAAAACGCAATGTAGGCTTGGCTGTATCTTGACGATAGATCCATCATCTTCTCCGCCAAAACGGCTTTCTCCTTGGCCGCATCTTCGCGCAACTGGGTCACCTTGAGCCAGTACCTGGCAAACAGCGCGTAGACGGCTTGGGGCGAATCGTCCTTGACCGTGTCGTGCCATTTTTCGCCTCGTCGTCTGGTGAGAGCGTCCGTGTGTCCAATCATGATGGGACGCTGAGCCTTGAAAACGTGGCCCTCCAAAATGGGACCTCCAATTTCGGGATATTCGACGAGGTGGCCGGGTCGCGGACCTTCCAAATCGACCTCAAAAGTTCTCGACTCTATGTCCATGGCCGCGACGCTCAGCTGCACCATTTGCGCTATAGTCGACTTGGCGGCGTCATCCAGAACGCCCAGCAAGCCGAGCAGCTCGGAAACAGTATAGGGCGTGGTGCAGAGCTTGTCGGGGCCGGCCTTGGCCATGTTTTTCACATACTTGGCGCTCTTGCAGGCCTCGCACCGGCATCGCTTTTTCAAATTGTATTTTGGCCGACGTCCTCCCTCTCCTTTTGGCCGCTTTTTGCTTCTCTCTTTTTCCAGCCGCTCGTCTCTCTTCTTTTCGGCCTCTCGGACGACCGCGTCTGGCAATTTTTTCGGAACCTCGGAGAGATCGGTTCGGTTCAAGAGCTTTTGCGCCAAACCTCTCGTGTCCAAGTGCTTGGCCAGAGCCAAAGACCGCCAGGGATCTTGCATCAGGCAAACATAGTCTTGACCGTAGAAGCAAACAACCGCAGCTTCGGGAGTCGCGTGATCGGCGAAGTCTCTTCGGCTGTCGTCTGACGACATGTCCGAAGCGATGGCCAAGCAAGAAAATCTCATGCCGACCGGAAGTCTTCCTTTTTTGTTGGAGTGACAGGAGGCCAGCGACGAGCCCCGTCCCTCTCTCCTGGTGTAGGCCAAAAGGGCCACGCACGATCCTACCTGTTTGGCCCAGCGCTTGTGCAGCAGGCTTCGATCGCGCAAATAGAAATCTTGAAGTTGACGAATTTCGTCTTCGCCGTCGTCGTCGTCGTCGACGTCGTTGTCATTTTTCCTACCTAGCAGGTGATCGATGGCGGCCAGGTAATCTCCCCCAAACGACGACACCGAAACGCATGCCGTTTCGGCAGGGCCGGGCGTTTCGGAAAACCAAACGTGAGCTCTGGCCTCAAAGTCTGCCAGCCGATCGACGTCCAGCTCGTAGAGTTGTCTGGCACGTCCGCTCGTAGCGAGAAAGGCTCTCACCCGTTTCTCCGGCCCGTTTTCCGCACGCTGAATGTGTCGAGGCCGAGAGTCGTGCCACAGCCAAAACTTCTTGTCCGATTCGAGCACCGTGTTGAGCCAAAAGTTGTTGTCCACGCGGTCGGGAAAGAGGCCTTCAGAAGTCGCGGGATCGTAGACAAAGAGCACGACAAGACAGTCGGTCATGGCTCCCGCCCGATTGACGTCGGCCTCGGACAGGATGCTCCAGTGGGCCGGCTCTGCTGCGGGATTTCTATTTACATATTGATTTTCAGCAATCAAGGTTCGATTGGCCAGCCCGAATCTGGAGAGACCGGCAAAGCAGAGGTCGCTGTCAATGAGCGTGGTGGTGTCAATGTAGCGCGTGTACAGGTCCAGACCGTTGTCAAAGCCTCCGGCCAGGGCGTCGAGCAGAGCCTTGGACAGGCATACCCGGGCCCGCCTAGACCAGTCTACCGCCTCCGTCATGGTCGAGGCGGCTGGTCGAGTCGACGACGGCGATTCGCTGTAAGGGCGAGCCTGCTGCGCCTAACTGGCGGCACGTATCGATAAACCAGGTAAACGACGCTGAGAAATTTGGCAATGTGAACTCCCGACTGTTCGAAAGCGTGCCTGTGAGCCTCGGCCAATTCTTCAAAGTTGAATTCGACGGGCAGGCGACCCACGTCGCCGAGAGTTCTCACAAAGTAGGTGCTGTGACTTAGCTCGGGGGCTGCCCCCGCCACGTTGTTGGCCCGAAAATCGTGCCCGTAAAAGACGGAAAAAGAATTGGACTGCGCGTTGGAAAGGGCCGCGTTGAAGGTGACCACCACCTCAAATCCAGACTCTGTGTCTTCTACGTGCTCTTGAAAGAGCTGAGCAAAATGGTCGAGAAGCCCGGCTCTAATGTTGGGATGGCGAGTCGAAAATCTCAAAGTGGCCTGAACCAGAGTGCCCCGATTCACTCCTATTCGAAAGCCTCTCTGAGAGAGGGGCGCCTCGAGTTGCAAAAGTCTCGGATGGGCGGCTTCCAGGTGTCTGAGACTCGGATAGTGGCCAAAATTTCGCTGCGCAAAGCGTCTGCCAGATCGAGTTTCTCCTCGTTCGGCGTATTTGCCGTCAGGAGCCGACGACGACATGCGCTCTTTTTACCTTAGACGATCTCGCAAAAGAGTTGCGACAGTCGCGAATCGGGCTTCCTTATATATAGGAGGCGGCGGCGACGATTGCTGCCGCCGTCCTACAACTCCTCCCATAGTCTTTGTCGTCGTCTTCGTCGTCGTCGTCGTCGTCGTCGTCGTTGTAAAAAAAGGCGCGCGCCGCGCGATTTGCTCGCTCTCTTCTTTTGACTAAAATATTCGGTCCAGCCGAAGCAAGCAGAGAGGGGGGGGAGCGGCCAGGTAGAGAATCAGGTCCCGCCGGCTCAGCCCATTCCCTTTTTAATTTTTATATAGTAGTAATAGGCAAACAACAGCAACAACAACCTAATCAATTAAAAATTAAATAAAAAATCTTACCGATTCTTCCGGTCTCGTCATGAGTCAGCTGTAAAGTAACAAATATACCTTTTTTACCTGCTCTCGTTTGGTCAGGGGAGGAGGGGGGGAGGAGTCAGCCAATGAGGGCCCCGCCTTTGCAATGTTTTGGCCGTCTGCGATTGGTCGAGCGCAAAGAGACAAGGAGAAAGAAAAAACCGAGCAGCCCCACCACGGGACCTCGGGTACGACGAGCTCATTTTTTTCGCCTCACGTCTGTCAGTCGCATTTTGACGTTCGCTCTAAAATGTCGCTTACCGATGGAGCTCTCGCCAAGCACGTTGTTCCGCAAATTTTGTGGGGCAACGGTGTGTCACTCATTCGAAAGGAAAAAAGTTGGGCCGTGACCACCTACCACTCGGACACCATGACAAACTCCAGCTTGAGAATCACGGCCGGCAACAAGATCTACTCGTTGACCGCCTCCAAGTTTGGCGAGTTTGACTCGTCAAAGAAGGTCTCGACCAACGACCTGGGCCTGTACAAAAAGTACAGGTACGTCAATTCGCTTTTTTTCTCTTTAATTATTGTCGCATTATTGGTTGACTTGCCGATTACTCAAAATTTTTGTCTTTTTTTGCAGCCAGCTGTATCCGTTCAACGGACACTTTTTGTCGATGTGCGGCGTCGACGGCATCGAATCCTATCGACCAGAGTCCAAGATGGTCATCGACATCGTTTCTGGCTACATGATGTTTGCCCGCCAAAATGCCAAGACTACTCTGCAACTGGTGACAGCGGCAGCGAGAAAAATTTGCGCCAGCTGGAACGCCGAACACTCGTCCGAAGAGGCAAGCAACATTTTTATTTTCGTATCGACCTAGCGTCGACTTGGCTCGGACCAAAAGAGATTTTAACGAAATGTGTGTGTGTGTGTGTGTGTGTGTGTGTGTGTGTGTGTGTGTGTGTGTGTGTGTGTGTGTGTGTGTGTGTGTGTAAAAAGAGAAAAACAAATTTGGTTGCTTTTTTCTAGAACTACGCGGCCAGATCGCACCACGTGCTGTACCTTCCGGTGAGCGCCCACGTCAATCAGCAGGAAGATCCCAAGACGAGGGAACGAACGGAAGTAAGGACCGAGCTCCTCCTGACCGTCTCCAATTGGCACTTTAACGCTAAGGCGCAAAAAGAAGCAAAACCGGCAAACTGCACGGTCAAGGATTGCAAAGTGTCGCTGAAATTTGCAAGCGACGAATTTCGCAGCAAGAAGAAAGACTCTGGACCGATTCTGGCCGAACCGTACGCTTTCGACAAGGGCGGACTTCAAGTGAGTTACGGCACCTTTGCCGACCTTCTCAGCTCGGAGGCCTTCACCCACGACTTTTGGGACGACGTGGCCGGACGCTACAAAGAATCCACCGGAGGGGCGGACTTGAAAAAGTTGGCTGCTCGAAAAGACCAATACGGATTTGTTCCGCCGCCTTCGGAAGCAAAGGCCGATAAAAAGTCGGGCAAAAAGAGAGACGCCGGCGGGCAGCAACACAGGAGAACGCCGGCAGCCAAAAGGTCCGCCAAAGCTGCTGTTGTCGACGAAGACGACGACGACGACGACGAGGAGGAGGAGCGAGCCAACAACAGCGGCGGCGACGACGAAAGAATAGACGAGGCTCTGGAGCAAAATCTGTCGGAAGCCGCTGCTGCCCTCTCTGAGCCAGACGCCGTTGCCGTTGCCGGATCTGGCAGATCTTCCAGACGATGAATCCGTTCTTGCTGGACGCGCAGTACGGCTGTTCCCTCGTGGTCGGCAAGTAGGCGCTGCATAGCACATTTTTTTCTATATAAAAAATTGTTTTAAAAAATATCAAAAAAAAAGAAATAAAAAAGGTGAAGGGAAAAAAATATTCTTTTTTTTCTTTATTCCTTCAGATCGTCGTCGGGAAAAACGACCCTAGTCAAACAGGCTCTGGCTCGGCTGAGCCCCGATTGCCTGGTGTTTTTGCTGAACGTTAGAGGCGACGAAGTTAAAAGCTACGCTAGAGTTCACTCAAAAATTCGAGCAATAGACTGCGCAAAATTGGGAGAGGGACTTGAGAGCGTCACCAGCAACAGCTACGTAATTATAGAGGACATCATTAGTCTCAGCGATCGAGAAGAGGAGGCTCTGAGACGGCTGATAAACTACAGGGCCCACCACGACAAGCTCAGAATAATCTGCGTGTCTCACATGCTTTACAAAACGTCGCTGTTGACCCTGGTCCCCCTATTCAACTATTTAATTTTTACTCTAACAAACTCTAGTCGCGGTCTTTTGCGAGCAGCCGCCGTTCACGGCTTCAACTTGGAGCCCGAGCGGCACGCCAAATGGCTCAGGCTATTTTCCGAACGCTTTAAGCAGCAGGAAGCGAGCGACAGTCAATCGGGGCAGGGCTCGGCAGCTCGCAGCTTTATTTTTATTTCGTGCGTCGGCGTCGAATTGTACCTGTGCGAGAACGCCGCCTCCCTTCAGCCAAAACTTTTGGACAACGGCAACGAGAGCGTCGACGACGGCGGCGGCCAGACCGACGAAAAACGACCAATGCCGAGGGCTAAAAGTTTGAGCGGAGCAAGCGTCGGGAGCAGAGACGACATAGACGCTCGCTTTGCAGAGTGCTTTTCGAATCACGAAGAAAAAACTCTGGCGTCGGCGCTTTTCTCCATCGTAGGTCCCGCACTGAAAAAAGAAGCCGGCTTCAGACGGACCGATCTGAGCTTGGCCTTCAGCCAGAGTCGCAAGCCGGGCGTGCTCAGACGCGTGTCCGTTGTAGACTACGTTGCCTCTTTGCTGCAATCGCAACCCGTCAGTCGTCCAAGCGTTGATCTGCTAGTGGTGCACCGATTTCTCAGCGAACGGTGCAAAATTCCAAAGCTCTTTGTTAAAAATTGGCATTTTTACGACGCTGCCTCAGATCTCACCAGCGACGAACTAGAGGAAGACGACGACGACGACGACGACAACGACGCTAAAAAATCCCAGGCAGAAAAAAATGCTTTCTGAAAGGGAGATGTTTCGTCAAGGCGCCCAAGTGATCGGCACCACCGTCGGACTCAACGTTGGGGCAAGTCTCTCTCTAGCAAATCAAATATAATAATTTTTAAAATAGATTTTGTGACTGCAAAATTTTAACTTGCGAAACTAAAAAAGCGATAGGTTGTGCATATTCAAAATATTAATTTGCGAAGATCTTTTTTTGGCAAAGCTAGCGTCCTCGGCAAAAGTTTCGAGAGTTAAAAACTTCAACTTGCGAATAAATATTTTTCAATTTTTCCACTGCTAGGTTTCGTCAAGTCGAAAATCAACAATTTGCGAAAAAATTAAGCAATTTTACAACTCTTATTATAGATGCTTGCGACGACCCGACTGCTTTTGGCTCCGCTCCTGCTCTCCGGCCTCGACCTAATCGTCGACACCATCCTGAGTCTTCTGACCTTCAACGAACTGGCGAGAATTTACCCGTTGCTATGCAGCGAGCTGCAAGCCAAAAACGCGAAAAAGCCGAGACTGACAATCAGCGTTCTCGAAAGAAGCCTAACCAACTGGAATAATTGGTACTTTCGCCAGGCCCTCAACTGGCCAAAAAAATGGCTCGAACCTGAGCAGGCACGCCGCCTGCTGTCCGCACTAAACAATGACTCGCTCTTTCTGCTTCGCATTCAAGCCGACTTTCGTCGCTACTTTATGGACCCCTTCAGATCAGCCCTGACGAGCTTTGGCTCTAAGAAAAATAACGCAGCAAACCCCCCTATCAAAACCTACTATCCCGACGTTCGATTTAGCATGATTTGCCGAAACTGGATGGCACCGATTGTCGATATGAGCAGCAATCTTGCAGATGCGGGCTGTTGTCAGGGCTTTGTCAGCGTCTTGTCCGTAAAAATTAATCCCGTTAGACAAGTGTTAGCCGTTGTCACGTCAACGTCGGATTCCGGAAAGCAAGTTGGCGTCTACGCCTTTGGAGACGGTCCCGAACGATCCAATTACGGCCATACAATTTACAACTACCAGCCTGAGTTAGTCTGTCCTGCAGCAGCGATTCTGAAAACTAGAGATCCAACAGCCGAAAGCGTTCTGTGTACAAGCTGGTCGCCGGACGGCAACATTCTGGCCGTTATCGAATGCAACCACAGATTGAGTCTAAGCAGCAAAATTCAATTTTTTGTTTTCCTCCAAAACGGACAATTTAAAATGCTAGATTTTGCTCAGGCTCGACTGCCATCCTTTGGCAACGTCGCACATCCAATTGGAGGAGAGGTCTCCGACCACAATCTCTGGCTCGGACCCAGCCAATACCTGCTGCCTACCCTAACCGAGCCTGTAAAGATCTCCTTTTCATGGCCGCAGGACAACGGGAGGCGCGTTTCGGCTGTCCTATCGCCTTTTGAAACGTCTGTCAGTCCGTCCAAGCTCTTTGACAACAAAACCCACTTTTACGGAAACTGCTATTTGAATCATTCGGTAAACTCGGTGCAATGTTCTGTCACTGGCTACCAGCCGGCACTATATTGTCTCACAAGAAACGGCCAATTTCTGGTTGCTGTAGAACACTGCCCGGTCAAAAACCACTTTCCACATTCGGGACTGAGCTTTGTCAACATGAAATCGGGGCAAAAAGGAGCGCTTATTTTTAAAGGCTGGTTGGTGCAGGACGTTACCCCTTTAACAGAAAGTCAAAATTCCCTTCTCGTGCTGCTCACACGAATTTATCGATGCCCCAAATTGGCTCAAGCTAAAAAAGCTAAGCTAAGCGTCGACGTCGACGACGACGACGACGACGACGACGACGACGACGACGACAAAGATTCCGGAGCAGAGAGCGACAATACCGCTAAAAAAATTAAAAAAGAAGAAAAAAATTTGCTGTTTAAAAAAAGCACAATTTATTTGCGGAATTTGGAGAAAGACGGCAAATTTGTCCCCAAAAGACCCACCGACTGCGGCTGGGGAATTGTCGATGAGCAAGGTTCGCTCGAAGACAACTTTCGTCGCGTCCCAAGCCAGCGTGACAATTGCCATCTCCAATTTCGCCTTGTCAAAATTGCTTTTCGTCCAAAACTTTGCAAGCCGAAAATAGTGACGCTGTCAACGTGTCTCTCGGGTCGCCTGGAACCCGGACCGCCTTCGGATGCCACGGCTTGGCTTCACCACAGGGCAACCTTGCCCCACATAGCCATTGCAGCTCAAACGAAAACTCTCGTTTTGGTCAAAATCAATTCTTGCCAGACCGGTAAGCGCGCCAGAGTTGGAGCCATTTCGAAAATCTTCAACGGTTTTGAGGACGTCACCACCGAAGGGGGCTACGCTATTCCCAGTCCGGACCTCAAAATTATAGCCCGGGACTGGACATTGTTCTCTGGCTTGAGGCAGTGTAGGGCTATCGCAGTCAACTCAACAATCGAAATGTGGAAGTGCTTCGAGGCCGGGCACGATTCGTCCGAACTGGCCGCAGACAGGCAAAAGACCGAAGCGGCAATGCTGCGTTTCAGCCAACCCCTACGTCCTTTGCTCGTTCACGAGCACTTGTAATGATCTTTTTTTTGTAAATATTTGTTTCCGTCCGTTCTAATCGATTTTAAGATTGTTTCATTTTTTCGTCGCCTTAATGAATAAAAAATAAAGAATGATAATGATGAAGCGTCATCAAATTTCTATTTCTCTCTCTCTTTTTGACCGTTTCGAGTCTGTGGGAAAAATAAATCTATATTAATCGGCTAAATAGTTTGAGACAATCTGTCAACTAGTTTGTGTGTGTGTGTGTTTTTTTGAAAACGAAAAATCTCCCCACCATGCATCTCGTTCCTTTTTTTGGTGTTTACCTGATAGTGGAGTGCTTCTTGAGGCTTTCTACCGAACCTTTGCTAGACCAAAGAGTCATTTTCAAGGCCGAGATTTGCTCAAGCTTTGAGGACGATTATTCGGACGAGCTGTGCCTGTGCGTCTTTTCTTTGCCAAACGAAACAGGCCAAGCGTTTTGCGGGAGCCTGGCCCAGAGCCTCGGAGAGTGTCTCTTGGACGACGGCAACACCACCGTGGCACCGCCCCCCTCAGAGCAAATTGTAGAGCCCGCTCTAAATTTGACTACAACAGCTATCCCCCCCATTTATGTCGACAACGACAACGACAAAGACTACGACAACAAAGACGACAATCAAGAAGAGAGCACCCCCTCTGCCGTCCTGGACCAAAGCGAACGGTCTACGCCTGCCCGAGTCGATTTACCCGAATCGAAAGAGTCCCTCAATCAGGGAATGTCGCCAATCGCAGATTCGACTCCAGAAGCGATCGACATCTCAACGACGACGACGACGACGACAACGACGACGACAACTTCAACAACTCTCCCCCCCATTTATGTCGACAACGACGACGACGACTACAACGACAACGACGAAGACTACAACGACAACGACGACAAACAAGAAGAGAGCACCCCCTCTGCCGTCCTGGACCAAAACGAATGGGCTACGCCTGCCCGAGCCGATTTACCCGAATCGAAAGAGTCCCTCAATCAGGGATTGTCGCCAATCGTCGATTCGACTCCGGAGGCAATCGACATCTCAACGACGACGACGACGACGACAACAACAACAACAACAACGACGACAAGCCGTCCCCCCTTCATCGAGGCAAGTTAAATTTTTTTGTATTTGCATTTTTAAATGACCTCCCGTTCCATTAATTTCTCCCTTTTTTCCGTTTATATTGCCTCGCATTTTTTTGCTTTTTTAAAAACTCTTTTTCACAAAAAATAGCAACCCCTGCTCGTTTTATGCCAGCCTATCACGCTAGAGGGCGATAACCGCACCCAAAAATTGTAGCGCAACATTTTTTAGCTCCCTCCTTGTTCTCCTCCTGTTCTGCCAGCCTAATATTTTACCGGTTTTTTCGATGAAATCCGACGTGTCGAAACACGTCGACCGACGTAGTCCGACGCATCTCGACGTAGTTGTAGACATTCTACCTTTTCGACAGGCCGTAAGCGTCCCCGCCCACCTGGACACACCCCCGTGGACCGAGACGACGGAATCTCAGCAAAGCCGAGGGAGAAAAGGTAAAGAGAGAGAAAGATTCCAATTTTACGACCTTTGTGCAAACCCCCTTTTTTCTCGGCTTGAACGGCACGCGGCCAATTTTTTCTTTGTTCTATTTAGCTAATTCCCTGGGCTCCGGACTGGCTGGCGCCGGTCTCTGCCTCGGGCTGCTGGGTACGAGCATCGCCTTGGGCGTCGCCTTTCGACGAAAGAGATCTCAAAACAGGCGGCGCAGGTTGGCGGACATTCTCGAAAGGATCCGTCAAAACCGCGTTCCCGCTGCCGCCGCCGGCGCCGTCGCCGCACCCGAACCAGCGGAGGAGAGAGAAGGAGGAGGAGAACAGGTAGCCATAAACTCCTCCCCCCATAAAATTTTTTACAAAAAGTTCAACACGGGAAGCCGCATGTATAACATTTAAACTGTTAATTGGCCCCTATTTACGACCGTAATTAAAATCTAATTTTTCAAACTAGCAAAAAAGGGCAATTTATCTTTTTTAGTACAATTTGGCGCCAAGGAGGATGAGGAGACAAAATCTGTGGGACACGGTCGTCGTAGTCAACTCGCCCGAGATAGGAGACATTGTAAGAAATTTTTATTTTGCTTATTCGTCCCCCTAACCCTCCAGTCAGAGCATATAAATTAAATGCAAACAACACAACAAGTCTTTTTTTTCTATTTTTTTTGCAGCTCGAAATGCGCTATCTCAATCCTTCGGCCTCCTTGCCCGCTCACTCCAGCAGTAGAAGACAAAGGGGCGAACTGGAAGACTACCAAAATCCAATAACCGGGATTTGGCGAATGTCTCAAGATTCGTTTAGCTCTGTCCCTCTAACTGTTCCGCCCACCTCACCCGTTTAATTTAACTAACTAAAAATTTTTTTAAAAAAAAGCATTTTTTTATCGTTTTTTTCTATTTTTACAATAATCTTGTGCACATAAAAATATGTAAGTTACAAAAGATAAAGTTCGAAAAATAAATGAAATTTTTTTAAAAAATGTTAAAAAGTTTTTTACGATACACACCCTTACTTGCTAAGTCAAACAAAAAAAGAGGTAACTTTTTGAAAAAACGCCGGCAAACATTTTTCAAAGAGGGCCTCTTGCCGCAAAATCAAATTTAGTCGTCGTTCTCCCACCACTCTTTCTCCTTCTTCTCTTCTTCCTCGTCGAAAGAAAGAAAGTTAGAGTAGGACAGGTTGCGAGACAGTTCCGACGTGGAACGACGAATTACGGTCGTCCTCGACGTGGAAGAAGACGACGACGACGACGACGACGTCTTGTCGATACGGAGGCGTAAATCGCGACGCCTTTCGTTGGCCGGCCGATCGTAATCTGTAATGAGGTTGGATAATTTTAGAGCGGTATTTTCAACTAAAGAAAGAACACACTCTTTAACGCTAAAGAGCAGCTATAAAAGTAAAGAGCAAAAAATCTCTCTCCATCCCCGAAGGAGGATCGTTAAACTGGTCACTTTCAAATTATTGCTATCACAAAAAGCTCTTTTTACACCTGCCAAATTAAGAAATTACACACAATAAAATTAAAGAGCAAAAAATCGTCTCTCTCTCTCTCTCTCTCCTCCTGAAGGGATTGTTAAACTGGCTGGTCGCTTCTTTTTTACTACTATTATTAGTGATTTTTTACAAGAGTTCCGACTTAACAATTAAACGAATTATTTGGCCCCCCCATTTCGTTCTCTCTCTCTCTAACACTGCTATTATGAGTGTGTGCGCTCACCTGCCGAACAACTCCAGGCGTCCACAGGCGAAGGTGCCACAACGACAGAGGTCGTTTTTGGACGAGCACCTCCCCAAGGCTGATGCGGCGGCGGCGGCGGCGGCGGCGGCGGCGGCGCAGGTCTCACCGGCTTGGGAACAGGAGCGAAGGACGATGTGGAAACGACCGTTCCCACATCCTTCGTCGTCCTCATCTCGTCCTCGGTCTGCTCGTCGTCCCGTCCGGCCAGACCGGCCAAGGTCCACTCCAGAGTCTGGGAGACGGCCTCGACCTCCCTCTCGACACACCACACCTTGTCCTCAAGCCTGTCGAGTCGGTCGGCCAGGCCCTTCAGATCCAGAGGACGGTCCAAGGATGCTGGAAGGGCGTTGTCGGCGCGGCCGTCGTCGTCCCCCTCGTCTGGAACGATTTTGTAAAATTTCGGAGGGGCTCGGCCGGGCAACAGCAACTTGCCGGACAAGGCAAACAGTTCTTTTAGCACCTTGGCCTTTTCTTTCAATGTCAAAGATGGGGTCGCCATTGTCGTCGGGACGAATAACACAACTGATTAAAAAATTGTTTTTTTCTAGTCTTATTTTTGCTTAAGAATCACATTTCGCTCTGTTAGCTGTCGCTTCATTTTTTCGCGCCTCGACTAATGAATATAGCTGTGTCTTGCAAAAAATAGCCTTCGTCCGACGCTACAAGTTAAAAATAAATATTTTTAAAAATTACCTCGAATCTAGCAACCTGCAGTTGTAGGGACGACCGATAAGCGGGTAGAGCTGGTGAGCCCGCTGCAAACGGTCGAACAAATCTTGGGCTTTGTTAATCAAATTGTAAGCCCTGATAAAATAAAAAGTTTCTAAGTCCTCAGAGGGTTCCGGCAGAGCTGCCACTCTAAGAACAAGTTCTTGAGCAAAGGAGTCAAGAGTCGTCTTGGCAGACGAAACAACTTTTGGGTGAGGGAACAAGTCCATACACCCTTTGCTACACTTTCCAGAAGCAGCAGAATGAGCAGAAAGCAATTTGACCAAATTTTGGTAACACTCGTCGGCGTAGTTCGATACAAGATAAATTTCGTCTATGAGTTCTCTGAGGGAGGAAAACTCCTTCTCGGACATTTCGCAAACACTAAAAAGCTAGTTTAGTTCGATAAAAAAAGCTTGATAGTTACCCCATATCAGCATTTTTGCAATTTCCTCTCCTCGCGTCGCACGCCGTTTTCGCTCATCGTCAATTTTTAGCTGTTGTGTGTGTGTGTGTGTGTGTGTGTGTGTGTGTGTGTGTGTGTGTGTGTGTGTGTGTGTGTGTGTGTGTGTGTGTGTGTAAAGTCAAAAAATCTTGTGTTTAATCTGAGCAGCAATCGGACGATTGCGACGAATAAAAGAGCGAGGGTGTGGACCCGGAACTGTAAAAAAGAGCGTTCTAAGCAGTCTCTTTAATTCGGCTCCCCTAGCAACGAAACTTGTGGAGCCGTATCTGTGTGGCACTTGAGCTGTCGGAAAAGCTTGCTTGTACATAAAAGTGGGAAAAATCCACATCGCCTTGGATTTGTCTTCAAAGACAATTGTCACCTGAGTTGTTGGGGCCATTCGACTCAAAGGATGAATCAACGCGTAATGCATGGAATGAAGTTTAGAATTTTTCGACAAAGTTCAAAAACTGCGAAACCTCTTTTTCCTTGAGATCGAACGAAACATAGGGGGCGGCTTGCAGGCGAACAAATTGGCTGTCATTTGCAAATTTAAATGCTGAAACTTGCTGCTTCCAAACGTTTAACAGCTTTAAATTAAGCGGGTGATCTCGGCATGTAAAATTGTCAGTGCACCAAACATTTTTTACAACAAAAATTTTTTTAACCTTGTGCCACACTAAAATAACGAACAAATCAAAATCTTCAAAAGTAACACACTGTCGCACATCACCAATGTATTTTTTAGGCGTCATGCTTTTTTCAACGAAATTTGACTTTATAGAAAAATCCGAGCTCGGTGCATCAAAAAAAGTCTGCGGGCTGAGGCCTGCGTCAAACTGTTCCTCTTTGACTAAAGTTCCACAGCCACTTGTTGTCTTTTTTTAAACTGCAAACCACCCACAAAGCGTCCTCGAAGCGTTCAAACTTGCTATGCGGTCAAACTGGTTATGTAAAACGGAAATCGGTGAATTTGATAAACGTCCAATTGAACGATGTCCTGGTGTGTCACGTCAGGCTCGAGACGACCGTAAATATACTGCAAACGGAGTATATACTGAATTTTCCACCACTCGGTATATCTGGCGTGATAAGCGTCTCCCACTATTGGGCCTGGAGGCGCGTTCAAAGTATCCACACTTTCGTCCACTTTGTGGTATGTCCAAATGCGCGAATTGTCCGAAAACTTCATGACATAAACAATGCACTTGAATTCGTCCATAGTCACAATTGCATTTTTTGTTTCAATTAAAAATTAATTTTTTCGGTCTGGCAAACCTCTCGAAATGCAAGCTTGAATAGGGCTCAAAGCCGCAAGCGTCCGTGCACGCAGATCTGTCTTCGTCTTCGTCATCGCCGTGGCTGGTATAGCATGTCATAGAGTCAAACAGTCCCGCCATGCGCATCCTGCGAAGCAAAAAACGAAGTTGCATTCCTCGATACTTTCCCCCGTAGCGACTGATCCTGAGCTCGGCGGCCTCATCGAAACTGCAATATTCGCTAAAATACGAATAGGTGTGGTGCATCATAAGTTTTTTGGACCCACAATGTCGTCGCTTGCGGTTGTCCCACTTTAGGCCGTCCGCCCTAATTTCGATGGCCAGACCCATAGTCAATGATCGAGATTGTGATTTTGTTTCAGCTAAAAATTAACTTCTTCGGTCTGGCAAACCTCACAAAGTGCGCTTCTGAATAGTCCTCAAAACCGTAAGCGTCCGAACTCGCAGATCTTTGTCCGTCGTCGTCGCTGGTATAACATGTCAAGCGGCCAAACAGTCCCGCCATGCGCATCCTGCGAAGCAAAAATCGAAGTTGCATTCCACGATACTTTCCCTCGTAGCGACTGATGGAAAGCTCCTTGGCCTCATCGAGACTGCAATACTCGATAAAACTCCAATAAGAGTGATGAAGCAGCAGTTTTTTTGAATCGCGATGTCGCTTGCACTTGTCCCACTTTAGGCCGACCGCCTTAATTTCGATGGTCAAACCCATAGTCTATGATGGCAAGACGACGAATTTCGGCCTCAAGAATCGCTTGGCTCAAAACGTCCTCCAGCTCGGGACGATCTTGGCCGAGCCGAACAGTCTGCCGGCGGGCAAACAGAGTCAGCAGCCGATCCAGCTCTCCAGCGCGAAACTCGCCAAGCTCGAGCGAAGTGTTCCAGCAAGGGTAGACCACATCGAGATAGCAATCGGCGGCCACCAAAACAAAATCGGCAATAGCCAAAGACCTTTTTGCCAAATTTACGTAGCTTTCGAAAAGTCCTTGACCGAGCGAGACGGCCGCTTCGCTGACGGCACAGCACAATTTTTCAATTGCCTCAGAAACGCTTTCCATTCGAAGTCCTCGAATCGTCGGAAAATTCCTGGCCAAGCGAACGAATTGGCGGCACCGGCAATTTAGGAGGCCCTGGCGCTGACGGCGACTTGACAAATCGTCTCCAACGGCATCTTCGATCCTGGCAAGAGCAAACGAAATCTGCAAGCAAAAATATTTATTTTTTATATGAGCTCAACATTGGCAGCGATTGAACGGTAGAGGAATAAAAAAATTACCTGGAGCAGCTGAACGAAAGAATCGAGGACAAATTTTCCAGAGGCAGAGGACAAATCTGCTTCGATAATCAGAGCGGTCTCAAGCCTGTCGGGCAACTGGCGCAAAATACAAGACAAGCCGTACACGGTCTCCTTGTGCCCTTTGGATACTCGCCACTCAAGGCCGGCCTGCATCGAATAGAGACTTGCCTCTCTGACGTGAAATTGAGCCGCCTGGCCGACGGTCCAAGCAAACGAAACCTCCAAATCCATCTTTTTTATCTTTTGCTACAAAGTAATTTCGGCAATGTGGAGGTAAAACGTAGTTACACCGGGAGCCGTTTGGTCAATAACTTGAACTCGAAAAAATGGTCCGGCGGCCGGAATCAATCTTACCTTGACGCCCATGTGACAATCAAAATTGCAGGTCCAACCATTTTTGTGGGCGTCAAACAACTGCTCAGAACTGTACTTTTCGCGAACGAGCAGCGTCAAAAATTTGTGCTCCCAGTAGCGAGACTCTGACAGCGTGGGCGTCCTCGAAGGCATTTGTGTCAATCGTGCCAAACGTTCGGAATGACAACAAGATGGCCTACGAGCAAATCTAGAATTTTGTCCGTGTCACGAAAGCGGCATGCAAGTTGATATTTAGAAATGGTGCTAGCCACACTTTCGCAAACCGTTATTGCCGCTGAAAGCATCCGATATTTATTTGCGGCCAAATGTCCTTCCGAAACTTCGTGCGTCAACCACCGCTCGCAATGTTCCAATCTGGTTAACTGCAAATTGAGTACGGACGAAACAAGCAAACACAAAAGGGTCTCCGGATGCCTGTCCGATTGGTCAAACAAAGAAAGCAAATCGTCTTGAAGCTCGAGCACAACCCGCTTGCACAAGTCTACTCTCTGCACGGCCAAAGGTTTAGCAGCAGCCACAAGCGCCTCGATGACGTGGTCCCGCTCGTGCACTCTTTCATATAAGCTGCTAAATTCACACTCGGCTAATGAGAGCAACAACAAATTTGCAACCTCCATGTGTGTGTGTGTGTGTGACTTCCTGTTGCGATATTAGGCAGGCAGCATATTGACAGCATGCTGAGTGCAAATTTTCCATCCGGCTAGACAATCGGGATGGGAGTAGGCGAGTCTCGCACCGAACGACGGTTTGCAATAATTTTGAATGATGCAGCACAGTATCCGAATTTCTTTAGCCATTTTTGAAATGCAGGCCACAGCTTTGCGAAATCTTTCGACAGTTCGAGTACTGCAGTTGCCAATCTGCTCGCACAAGTCGATCAAAAATTGAATCGTTGCGGCTAGAGGAAGAGCGTAGTGTCCAGTTTCAGGGATTAAATTGAGCCGGCGAACGAAGAAAGTTTCGCAAGTGCGA